>Ga0214477_101122_pt1 | contig 14646 bp, 11 predicted proteins | sample M1_20Mar14CPVII9_FD_165058 | JGI IMG/M metagenome (GOLD analysis project Ga0214477, IMG submission 165058) | Marine eukaryotic communities from Monterey Bay, California, United States - M1_20Mar14CPVII9sort6BwellC16 | ecosystem: Environmental > Aquatic > Marine > Unclassified | place: USA...
AGACAGATGATGATGATGACGACGATGCTCGCCGTCTCCTTGATCTAGTAGTGGGTGAGGAAGTGCCAGATATTGGTGGTGGTGGATTGCTGGGTCGATTGAGGGCCAACTGCTCATGATGTTGTGATGCAGATCTTGATGATTCACTACCGCCGTCGCTAATCATTACATGATCATCGTCGCTATTGTCACACATTATCTCATCATCATCATCATGAATTATATCAATCTCATCTATACTAAACTGAGCAGACTCCACGGATGAGGAAGTATAACAGTATGGTGGTGATAGTGATGAGATTGATGATGGTTGCGATTGAGCTATCTTGCCATCTTCATCACTTGACGAGCTACTGCCGCCGCCGTCTTCGGTATCGGCGGCAACTATATTGTGAACCCTGCCCACTCTCTTCATTATTTATATTGTATTTATATCATTACAAGAGATTCACTGACATCATCTTCTTCCTCTTAGTTTATTTGATGGAAAATGAGAGACAAATTCGACCCTTCATGTAGATCACCGTCATGTCGTACCGGCACTACATCGCCGCTCTCATACATGGGTGAGTAAGATGAGTAGGAGGCTACAATTAAGAGGTTACATGCAGTCTACATTACATACATATTATAAAGTTACTCATAGGTTTGATATTCTAAAAACGTATGTTGATAACATACATCATATTCATTTCTATTGCTCTTTTTGCTCTTGACCTTGACCCCAATAGATGGTATGACTAGGTCATCTTTCAACTGATACTTTAAAGGCTTAGCTCATTGACTGGAGCAGCACCAACACCCATTACTTCGCCTTCCTTAATAGACTGTTTGTTTTTCAGTCCTGGCCAAGCCACTCTTATACCGCTCGCTGCTGTCGTCTTGGCAGCTTTATATACTCCTTTGTTTCGCAGTGCCTCTCTCTTTGATTCTGCCTCTTGTATGATTTCTCCTGGTGGGGGTTCTTGTATTGCATATGCCTCTAATGATGGTGGCCATATCAGTTTTCTATTCATCCAATACCGTACATACTTCTCATCACTTTCATTACTCGGAGGTGTCTCCCACTTGGTACCTCTGTACCAAGGATCAACTCCACATAGGCCTGAATTCTGCCACATGATCTCGTTGATAGCAGGGTCATGATCGATTAATGTGTATTCAAACCAATCCCGTCCTAACCTCCAATCAAGTCCCAAACCTTCTACTAAGCATGCGGCAGTTAATAGACGTAGTCGTCGTGGTATCCAACCCTCTGACCAAAGTTGTCTCATTGATGCATCAACAAGAGGAGATCCTGTATTTCCAACACACCAAAGTTTGAATTTCTCATCCTTGTTACCGTCCGATGAGTGGCATGACTTGTCCATAAAGTTTAGTACAGCCTCACCTCTTCTAATTGGTCCGAGTAATCCATAACATATATACGACCAATCACGCCACAGAATATCACGTCTACGGACTCCGGCCTTTGCTGCTCTTTGTGGGGATATTAGACCGTATCGAAGATATGGTGATAGCTTTGTGTTTATAGATCCCCTTTCTGTTAGTGATGATGTTTGTTCAGATTCTAACATCTCTCTATTGTTTGATGATGATCTTTCTATACTTCTATTGATACTACTTGCACGTAGTATGGCCTCATCTTCCGATATATCACCCCAATCTATCAGAAGACGTTTAGCCCAATCTGGAAAGCTTTCAACTTTTGGTATCGATATTGAAGTTGATATTGTTGTATTGGCCAATGGAGGCGGTAGACTTGATATTTCTAAAGTTGGTTTATCATATTCGTCTCTCTCTGGTATTGTATTGCTCAGAAATGTAGACCACCGAAGTGCTCTACCTCCCATTCTACTTCTGCCTAATGCTTTACTAACATTGTGAAATGGTATTAATAATCCATCATCGAAAACTTCCACTACATTAGGTATAAAATTGTTTGACGAATCTTTACTATTTATACTTTGTAATTTGTCTAATAGTTTTGACGTATGATTGCAATGCCTATCAAGTAGAGATACATCCACAACTACATGTCTCGCATTAACTTCTTCTATTGTCTCAGCCATGATGGATATCATATCATCACTATCTCCACGCCCTCCGCTATCACATGTTGGAACTAACCATAACTTCTGTCCAAACTCTACTAACGATTTATTCAATGAATGTAATGCTGCATATCCAAATGCCTGTACAGGAGTTAGTTCATGTATCGAATTAACTTTTGATATAATTTCATATGGCCAACATATGCATATGGTAAGCTCATCTGTACCAAGTTCTGCCGCTTTACATAATGCTAAGTTATCTCTAATACGTAGTCGATTTGTAGATAGCCATAATAATGCTGTTTGTTTCTGTTCATGATCTGCTGTTGTCTCGCTTCTTGATGTGTAGATGGATGAAGAACAATGTCTTGATGTTATTATGCTGCTGGTATCTTTGGATAGAAAACCTTCAACCTTTTGCAATACTCGACTTCTTATTGATCTATACCGTATATGTGATATGAGGAATGCAGATGATTGTGATAGTATCATCATTAGCAAGACAATAAAGGAGGCCATCATCTCATCATATTAATATCATTCATCGCTCATCGTCACTAAAAAAACTTCTTTACTCCCCAGCAACCAGAATCAGAGGAGACGACGCGCGTCTAATGCGACCCGACTAAAAACAAAGAAGCAATGCCCTCCTATTGCATCCGTCTATGAGCCACACCATCTAATTCTCTATTTCTCATGGCCACACGTCAATGCTCTCGAGCCCTCGAATCTTAAGGTTGAGCAACAATATGACAAACCTTGCATACAATATTTGCAATCATAAATCAGAGTGCTCATAAAAACTAACTTGAACACTCAACACAACACAACACATACATCATACATACATCATCACACAAAGCAACAATACATACATCAATCATGAGGCTCTTTCTACTCACCGCTACAGCTGCATTATTCATCGCCAATGGTGCATACGCTCAAGAGAATGCTGCCGAGGTACGTATCCGTATGGTACACATAAACACATCAACATATCATATGATTATATGATTATTTCTTATCTATGGCTGTTAGAGAAACATCTACTATTATGTGATCATCTTTCGTCTTCATCATACGAACTAACTCACTTCTCCTTCTATCATCTCTATCCACTCATCTACAGATCGACTTTGGTGATTTAAATACCGATGAAGTAAAAGATCTTTTCTCGTATCTGAACTCTATGACGGTATTGAGTTAGACGAAGAAGACGAAGATGAGGAGTCAGCCAATTCGTGTATGTTGGAAAGGGTGGGAAGGATGATTGCAAAAGAGACAGAGATTGTCGTCGTTGGGAGATCTGTGAGACTAGACGTAGAGGACCAAACAGATGTGTTGAGGAGGGAGGACGCTCTTGTGACCGAAATGATGATTGTAGAAGTGGTCAACGTTGCTCTCAGGATGGAACTTGTATCAGGGATAGGAGCCGCCGCCCTAGATCTGGAGATCGATGCAAGAAGCGATCCGACTGCGGAGCTAACCAGAGGTGTGGTAGTAATGGACGTTGTGTACGTCGTGACCTTGACGAGTTGGATGAGGTTGCTGAAGAGGAATAAACTTTGATTTAGATATTGAAACTGAAGAGGAGTTAGTGAACACATTCTATGTACCCTACTTTGCTTTTAGATAGAGATCTTTTTTTGCACAAGATATGAAATGACTGCTAACTTTCCATTTGCAACATGACCCTGAAGTGGCATTATAATATAGCATCAAAGTAAGGTTTCACATCATATGAATACAATAGTAGAGTAGAAGGAGATCTATCGAGGCTAACAATAGAGGCAGAGTACAGTTAGTAAGAGATGCGTTATTTGGCTGCCTTTGGCAGCGGTATCCTCGCAGAAAATAGATCAGTGGCAAAGAGTATAGGGTATTTTCAGAGTTAGGTACGATATCATATTGAAGATGGAAGCAGCTATTAAACTTGCGACATCATGCTACTTAGATTAGCCAGGAGAAGTGTATATTAGATGTTATGTCCTAGTTGATTATATGACAGAGCGTGTGAGAGGCGATTAATATATATCACTCATACATTGTCATTTATTCTCATTCTCATGTCTTCCGCCAACAAACAAGATATGGAAGAAGCTACTGATCAGCAGCCAAATCAATTATCACCGCCATTACAGAATGATGATATTGAATCTAAACCTGCGCAACAACAATCATTAGTCAGAGGAGATGCCGTGCGTCGATCTAAAGGATCCACTGTAGAACAAGAAAAAGAAGGATATTTGAATCGTCGAAGTTTCATAGCAAACTTTCTCCTCCTCCTTGGGTATACATTTGGTTTATGGTTTCAGGTATATGAATTCCTCGGTAGAGATAGAACATCAATTGCAATTACTGTATACTTCGTGGCGTTTGTACTGCTGATACTATCAGGATTGTTGGAGTTATCTGTTGACATATTCTCAACACGATCTGTTGGACACGGAAGATATCATAGCACTAGTGAACGATGGAATAGATTCATTTCATTACTATTTATATCGGCCGGTATATTGGATATTATAGCATTTGTTTATTGGATGCAGAGAGAACCAGTTACAGAACGACAGGTTTTGTTAGTATCGGCATACGTATTATTTGTAATGGCTGTTATAGTCATGTACTTTCAGATTGTAGAAGTAAAGAAGGATTCATGGTCTGGGACATTACTATCAGACAAGGTAGATTTGGTTGCAAATGGAATAGTGTTGGCTGCTACGATATTGGGGGTGGTGCTGAGACATATGGAGCTCTCCTCAAATGATTATGGAGATGCTACAGATCGACTAGAGTTGGCTACAGTTCCAATATGGTTATTCTCCTCAATGTTGTATACTTTTACAGATTTACTTCGGCTACAGATAATGATCAACGAGGGTAATGCTTGGTACTGAAATAACCGACTTTAATAGCTGTAAAATTAATATAATGGTAAACTTATCCCTAAATATAGCCTGAAAGAGCCCAACAGACTAAGTAGGCAGTCGGATTGTATCTCAAACCAAGCAAAAGATAATCATAACGAGATACGCTTGAGTTTTTCTCTTAACTCTTCATTCTCCTTTGCCATCTCTTCATTGTCTTTACGAAGACGAGCGATCTCTTCTCTGTGCTTTGCAATATCATCTAACATCAATGTCAATGGTACTGTTTCAGGAGCACAAGCACGACATTCCAACCCATGTGTCTTTATCAAATCAAGATTACAATCAGTGCAAAATGTAGATATGCAATCCCCACAGGCCTTTACATCGTATTCCTCGCCATTGTAACAATCCTCACAATGTCCCTTACCACAGTTATCACCCTGACATTGAAGAAATGAAACACAATTATCACAACGAGTCTCATTGCAACCATCACACGTATTCAAACAATTCTCACAAGTAGCTTCCCCACATTCATCACACACTTCCATTTCCCCACACTCCTTGCATTTCGTGTCAAGGCAGTTTGTGCAAATTGTTGATGTGACACAATCAGTACAATATGTTTTATCACAGGTGTTGCAAGACTGTATACAAAAGCCACCATTTAACACATTTTCTCTACTGTAATCATTGCAATCACTGCAGATAGGTGCCAGGCAATCATAGCAAATTTTTCTGTTATGATTACCTTGCATCCAATCATCAATACCTTCTATAACCAAATTACACTTTGAACAAATCATATCCCGGCGGGTACTAAATAGTTCATTGTACCTCCTTTTAAAATCACGGAGATGATATGGACGTTGCCATTCACGTGTCCAGTTTGTATTTAACTGAATACATTTCAATGAGCACCCCACAGAAGAAACGATACTCTCGAGGATGGGTACAACAGCCTCTTCAGAAATCTTTGACTTAGGTGGGGGGTATGGAATCTGGTACTTTCCAACAAGACTTAAATCAATCTGCTCTAATACTACACTACCTCGCAATGGATTTAATCCTATACCTGTAATATTAACACAACCACATAATTTTATTCTTTTGAGCACATCTCGTGCATTTATACACTTCAAGATTGCATTGATATCATCGTCGGTCAGTTTATTTGCAAGTTCTTTTTCAACATCTTGAAAATCTAATATATCCCATTGTGATGCTGATACGATGGCAGTAGTAATAGGTGATGATTGGTGCATCAAATTATCATTTTGCCACAAAGATGATGAGGTGAAAGCTAGCGCTAATATCGCCCTCGACGGCTTATCTAAATACGCCGATACATCAACTATGAAACCAATAGGTAAATCACTAATATGTAGGGTATCAGCGGCAGTCCGTCGACGCTTATTGGTGCCACTATACGCCATTCTCTCACTCTTTATCTCCACTAAAATCTACTAAAATGTGGAAGATGAAAATTGAATGAACTTTTGTTTTGGCGATGAAACGAAGATCAGTGTTTTGTTTTGTTTGTGAGCTAGCACTAGAGTTAGCTCTCCAGTAGTAATGAAATATGCCGTCCAAGCTCTGTGTATTGCTACATCTTTCCCATGGGGCAGTTCGGTTGGTAGTGCTAGTACTCGCAGGATATCAACTTTTGTATCATCAGGGATATCACAAACATCAACATTTCTCCTCTCGACTTCAAGACATCAAAGAAGCATCATATCAACAGCAAACATAATGACATCGCTGTCATCTGCAACTTCCACCAACAATAATGATATGATACAGCAAACTAATAATCGAGTAGCTTGCCTGCAAATGCCGGTAACAACTTGCAAATCAACCAACATACAAACAGCAAAAGAATACATACAAAAAGCACATGAATCAGGTGCTCAGTTATGTGTCTTGCCTGAGATATGGAATAGTCCATATGATACATCAGCTTTTGAAGAGTATGCAGAAATATTACCAAATGTCGGTGATTTATTATCAGACGTTATAGATTGTAGAGAATGGGGTGAATCATCAAAGTTTTTAATGCAAATTGCAAAAACAACAAATATGTACATAGTTGGAGGATCTATACCTGAAATATCCAATGATGATAAGATATACAATACATGCCTCATCATTAATCCAAGTGGCAAAGTTGTTGGTAAACATCGTAAGGTTCATCTGTTTGATGTTAATGTCCCAGGGGGGATATGCTTCCAAGAGAGTGAAACATTAACGGGAGGTGAACAGGGTGCTACATACTTTGATGTTGATGGATTGGGTCGAATTGGTGTCGGGATATGGTATGTTATTGATCTATACTTATATGAGTTAGTGGTTAGGTTACTCACTATCTCCTCCTCTCCACAAACATCATAAATCATAATCAGCTATGATATTCGCTTCCCAGAATATGCACTTCTCTTGACTCAGATACATCAATGCAAAGTGCTGATATATCCCGGAGGTATGTTGCTATGATGATATTTTGTATCTCTTTTCTAATACTTGATCTTACTCAATACTGCCTCTTATATATCAAAACAGCATTCAACTTGACAACTGGTCCTGCTCATTGGGAGTTATTGCAAAGAGCTCGAGCAGTCGATGGACAATGTTATGTACAACGGCAAGTCCAGCACGAACCTCACCACCCAAAGAAGAAGGGAAGTATCCACACTATTCAGCATGGGGACATTCAACAGTCGTATCGCCTTGGGGTGAGGTTGTGGCAACATGTGATGAGCAACCCAATATGGTAGTTGCAGACTTGGAAATGAATAAGGTAGATGAGATGAGGATTGCAATACCGACGATGTCCCAAAAGAGACATGACTTGTATAGATTAGTCAAGGGCAACGGTGATTAAGAAATGAATCTACGAGTAAAGGTCATAATCTTAGAAGTGTCTAAGTTTAAATCATCTGCTACCTAAATTAACCTTCTTCTAGACTATACTGTTCTTAATCGATACCACACTTGGTAATGGAACACTAACAGAGTTTGGGAATGTCATCTAACGTCACTTTCATCTTCCAGTTTAGGCCATGGCAGCCAACAATCGTCGCCATCTTTGAAAGAATCATTAGACGATAAGCTTATACTATCATTTTCACTGTTCTTCTCATCAGCTTTGTTCAGTCTAAATGGAATGGGCTCAATCTTCTTTGTACCAGTATCAGCAGAATCTATTGGTTTCTTCTCATCTAAACCACTACCACCCTTCTTGCCATATATTAAGTCATCCAAGAATGCTTGCGGATCAAATTGTTCACCTTCTTCTTCTTTACCTTTAGTAGCGGTCACTTCTATTGGAATTTGCAATAGCTGCTTTGTACTATGATCAATACTATCATCATTCTTTCTACTTTTAGTACTTTGTTGAGGGATAAGTTCATGTCGGGGATCGTCAAAAAGCATCCCTCTTAACATATCATTCTGGGATGATTTGATTTCTCGTCTTAGTTCATCTTGTTGTTCTTTTGTGATTGATGCATTTGATAGCTTCCTTGGTGCTAGATTTAGATTTGCATTAGTACTTTCATTATTGATCATATTGTCTTCGTCGTCGGGCAGTAGTTCAAGCGCATCTAGTAAGTTTGAGAAGCTCTGCCAACTCTTTGAACTTGCCATACTACCTGATACACTACTGTTATCACCGACGGAGAGGTTAGACGTTGATGCAGTGCTTCTAGCTGAACCTGATGATAGCATTCTACTGAATAGGCTACGTCGTCTATTATCTGTGGGTACCATTATACTTCTGTTTGTTTGACATGATACGTCGTCATTATCGGCATCGGTTGTTTCGTCGTTAATCTCTTTAGATACCATTCGTTGAAGTGTAGCTTTATATCCAGCGTTAGTTACAAAACCTGATGTCTTTACTTCTGATTTAATACATTGCTTATCTTCTATACTATACTGCTGTGCTCTTTCAGAAGTGTCCATATTGATATTGTTATGGTATATATTTTGATGTTTTAGATACTGTTTATTTTCACTTGTTATTATGATGTGTTATGTATTGCAGTAGCCGGTTTTTATACTGTAGATACACCTGGAGACATATGTTGTGTATGATATCCTTGATATATACTATCCTTCTCCTCTTCTCTTGACATAGTTGCTTTGCAAAGACGACACCGATGGCCGATGAACTCTCGCCTCAATGACCCCAATCTTTCCGGTCTCAATATGTGTCGCAGGTTTATCCCTAATTGAGAGAGAACTGCAACAACTATCGCCTTTCATTGCTACATAATTATAATAAACAAACCTTAAAGATTAATTGACGCCTATTCCTATTATACAGTAACATCTACTTGACTTTTAGAAACATTGATAAAGACTCTTTAACGCTTTGTCCATACGATAAACCTCAAAGCAAATAACTTGAATATCTCAATAGCAATCAAAAAGATTGCCACCGAGAACATGCAATAGTACCACTTGAATGGGGCTGAGAAGCCCTCATCATCGTTATAGTTGGCCCAGCCAAACACATAAAGTATAAGTTCTCCTGGAATGTAGATACCTTTCTCAATAATGTCGAACACGAAGCTAGCTATTCCTAACAAGTCGTTAATGATATCCGATATCTGACTCTGAGCATCTTTTGGTAGAAGGGCACCAGCCAAACACAACACCATATCCAAGCTATTATCCTCGTCAGTTCCATTAGGAAGAGGTTGATCTGGTGTCAAGCCTGGGATAGTACTCTGGTCTTGAAGATGACGACGCTGGATGGACGTGGCTGGCTCGGTATCTTCGATGGTATATGGTTCCATTTCCATCTGCGGAACAGGAGCCATGAGTTCTTGTAAATGATTGTCGTCATCATCAAAGAAGCAACCCAATACTGATGTTACATTGACAGTATCCATTACATCATTGAATTGATCCGTACAAGGTGGACTTGATAATAGGCCACTGAACAGGTAACAATCAATGAATCCAGCCGAAAGAGCTTGCTCCTCGTCCTCAAAGCATCCACTAGCCATGGTACATTCAATCAAGGCTGAAAGATTACTACTATCGGGATTAGTTCCCTCCCCTCCAGGTAACTGTGATACCAGACCGAAGATGCTTGACATTTGCTCCTTCTGTGATGAATTGCCACCATCAAAGGCGAATAACTGATCAATGTTCACACCCTCTAATATCTGTCCAACATCTAAATGGTAGTCACTTCCGGCTAATTCATTGGTCACTAGACCCTGTAGGATGTAGTGGAAGAGATTAGCCCAGTACGCCCACTTCCAACCGTCGGGCATAGCGGCATAGGTAATTAGGAAGCCCATCAAGATGACAGAGAGCATCACGGAGAGTCCTCCTAGTCCATTGGCACTCTCTTCGTTGGGTGTGGCAAGGGCGTAGAGTTGACCCATAGATTGTATCACCCAATTGCTTAGGTATAGCATTAGAATAAAGAATCCAACTTCCTCACCACTAACTTTAAATCCAGCCAGGAAGTAGAAACATATAAACATCAACAGAGTGTTAATGGCGTGGAAAGGCTGATCCGCGAGTAGCTGACCAATTCCATAGGATATACGTCCATAACAACCACTGACCGTCTCCCGGTATAGCACTGCACGATCCTCTACTAGTGGCACGACTGTAGCCTGCATGGGAATAACAAGAACAAAGACGAGGAAGAAGATGGCACCAATACTAAAGACGGCACCACTGAGTATATTCTTTGGACCATAGAACAGAATTCCAAGAAAAAATGACATGACGATTGATGAAGTCATTCTCATGAAACAGTAGCTGGGATTCCTCCATTGTACAATGATGTGACGCTTTGTCAGTAGGATAATCTCCTGCAAGAAGTTATTGGCCCTCTCAGTAGCAATGGAAGGAGATTCAGATTCTCGTCCCTTGTCCATCTCGTCATGAATTGAATCAACAAGTGCAGCACTAATACCTGACGAGTCAAAGGCCGCTTGAGCATCATCGGGCTCCATATCGGCCAATACTGCCAAACAGAAATCGGCTGGATTGCATTGGTCTGGTACATTCTTGTTGGCAAGTTTGCTAAAGTGATCAAGCAAAGGAGGGCCTGACTCTCCCATATACGTCATCTTACCACCCTTGGTTAGCAATAGAACATCGTCAAAAGCATTAAAGATGCTGATAGAAGGTTGATGAATGGTAGCAACTGTGATCAAGCCCAGTGAGTCTGTCGCTTGACGGACGGCATTCATTACAAGAGCAGCGGCGTTGGTACCAAGCCCTGTCGTTGGCTATGCAAACAAGGAAGAGAGAAAGATACATATGTGAGCAGTGTCGGTATTATGTGGATATGGACAATCATTTGCAAAGAGTAAACAACACAACAAATACAAAAACATAACTCACCTCATCTAAAAACAAAATCTTTGGAAGCGCCACTAGCTCATTAGCAATGGTTACTCTCTTGCGGGCGTGTTTTGGGAGACCTTCTCCGTCTTTCTCTCGGCCTATGATGTGATTGCTCCATTCTTCAAGGTCCATGAGCTTGAGGGTACGCTGAATGACACTCTCTTTATCAACGTCCTTCGATAGACGACAGTTGGCAGTGAACCGAAGTGTTTCCAAGACAGATAGATACGGATTAAGGATGTCAGATTGCTAATGTTGGAGGGCAGGAGGTAGTATGTCGAATGAGAATGCATATCATATGCACAAATTTCAAAAAAGAACACATCATGTGCACAAATTTTGACTCACCTCGGCATATCCTGATATCTTACGCCACGTCGATTCTTCCTTTGGCCTACCATCGATGAGGATATCCCCAGTGATTGTGCCACCTGTCTTGTACCCTGCAATAACGTCAAGCAGAGTAGTCTGTGATGATAGATAGAGAGGAAACAGAGAAGAGTTAAAGGATACCAAAGAACGAAAAAAGTTGTTATGGAAAGTATGTATTTGTGAGAGAATGGCTCACCTTTCCAGCACCAGATGTGCCCATCAAACAAGTCATCCTACCACGACGAAAGTGCACATCAACATGATCTAGTAGAGTGATGGTAGAAGGTGCTGCCTCGTCATTATGTGTCCAGCTATTCCTTTGCTCCTCTGCCGCTACGGATCCTACCGATGCTGAAACCTTCTTGCCGGCTAGCTTTACTGTCACCTTTCTCACCAATTTTCTAATGTTGATGCCAGCAGACTTGGTCTTTAATGGCACTTCGTAGCTAATGTTTTTGGCAATTAAGGATGACGGCCAAGATGAGTCATTATTATTGGTATCCTCCTCAACATTATTTTCACTACCAGGTCTCTGACTTCCGATGCCGAATGATTTCATAACAGTTGCTTGAGGACGTCTAATCTGATGATGATACCATGACCGTGTCTTCTCGATGAAGATGAAACCGAGGGTATCGTATATCAATGCAAACAAGAAGATCATGAATATGTCGAACACTTTGATAGATGTTGTACCGGCAAACGCAGACCGAGGAAGGTTATACCCACTTAACCACTGATTGCCTCCAATCTCAATTGGCACAGCAGAATTGCCACTAGATCCTCCAAGATCAGACTCAAACATCAAGTCATAAAACTCGTTAAGCATTAGTCCCTCAAAGGCATACGAGACCGGTGTCAACCACTCAGCCAACGAAGTATGGGTGGAATTGATAAATAACTCGGCATGAAGCCCCCGACAGTGCCGAATATCAAAATGATGACCGATGACATTGAGTTGGCAGTCACTTGTTTCCTATATAGTGCACAGAGAAGGCGACCGAGAGCTTGACCAGCACATTCAAGTGCAATTAACATTCCAAGGAAGTAAAAGAATCGCCCAGCTCCGTGTCTCATTCCTACCCAAAAGTAGGATACAGTGGCTAATATACATGCCTCGAGGATACTAAGCGGAGCATCTGTAAGAAGTAGTGCAATATATGAACTCTTGGAATCATAAAACTCAGCACTTCGATGCTTGAAGAGAGTAGCCCTCTCCCTGAAGCATGAGGGAAGTGTTACTGCTGCCGAGAGCATGAGAACAATGAAGCAATGGAGGAAGATATATCCATTCTTTGCCAAGGCACCACCCAAATTGTTCGGTGAGTCGGCGAATAGACTACCAATCACCACACCAAATAGAATTGCAATACACATTCTCATCCATGTAACCGCGTTTCTATTGATCAACTTAATCCTTCTTGTAGATATCAACTTGAACCGATACATGAAAGAGTTGGGATACTCCTCATCGGGTAATAGATCTTGTACATTCATACCCTTCTCAGCAGTAGAACGTAACTGTGCAATCTCGGTGGTGTACTTTTGGCACGTTTTGGACATATCATAACGTGCCTTGATTTCATCTTCTGATTTACCAGACTTGTCTAATGATGCCTCGAGGACTAAGTCGGCAATACTACCCTTGTCGTCCTTAGTATCATATACGTTAGATGTACCAAGAAATATGTTTCGTAATAGAGATCGATCCATTGGCCCGAAGTATGTCATCTCACCATCACTTGATAAGACTAGGAGCTTGTCAAACAGCTCCACCATCTCATCACTCGGTTGCAGTAGTGAGATGAATGCTGAATACCCTCCCTCGTGGCAGGTCTAGAGTGGATGATGGGTCATTGAAGATGAGTTGTGTCAGATTAATATGGTGGCCAAAGAACAGTATACAATATAGAAACTAACAATAACAACACACCCCAATCACACCCCAACATGTCCAATAAACAGCACACATATGAAACTTACATTGGCCAAATCTTGAATCAACTTAACACTATCAGTACTACTTAATCCATCAGTAATATTCTCCAAACAAACATATTTGCAATTCTTATCTAATATCATTTCACCAACTGTTACACGACGCTTCTGACCACCACTAATACCTCGTAGATTCTCATCTCCCACTACAGTATCCGCCACATGATCAAGTCCCAAACTAACCAACAACTCATTAACATCCTGCTCAATTACTTGGTTAGGCGTATCATCAGAGGCAGTACAACGTCTTGCAAATTCAAAAGTTTCACGTACAGTTAATACCGGAGCATGATCTTGATCAGAAGGTGAAACATATGGACATAATCGTTTCCATCCCTGATAACTTTCAATCATTGGTAGTCCATTTAAGGCAATTGTACCAGCTTGTTTATCCTGTTCACTTAACCGGCCTGATAATGCACGTAATAATGTAGATTTCGATTCATCATTACTACCTAATACTAAACATAATTGTCCACTGGGTAATACACCTGATATGTTATTTAATGCATATAATGGATCACGTGATTCTGTAGACACGCCTAGATATTCTTGTGATACATACTTAAATGGTTTAACGAGTGTGCTATACCATTTCTTCTTCTTGCCTGGTACGTGTACTGATAGATTGGAGAACGATAGTGTATACTTTTCGGGTTGTGTTTGGTTATTGTTTGAATTTGTTGATATTAGAGGTTGGTTTAGATCTTCATTGGCAGTAGAGCCTCACCGCAAAAAGAAATCTGGTCATACGGATGGCCGTACGCTCGTTGACCATCGTATGGCCACCGTAAAAATGGCCATAAAATGGCCGAAGATTTGCGGTATCCTCTCTATGACCAGTAACTCATGGCCATTGTTGATATTGGCCCTCGCTCATCCTATGGCCAACGTATGATATCTGAGTGAGCCGTAGGGCCACCCCATGGCCACCATTTACATGACCATTCTATGACCACCACCTGATGACC
>Ga0214477_101123_pt1 | contig 14638 bp, 15 predicted proteins | sample M1_20Mar14CPVII9_FD_165058 | JGI IMG/M metagenome (GOLD analysis project Ga0214477, IMG submission 165058) | Marine eukaryotic communities from Monterey Bay, California, United States - M1_20Mar14CPVII9sort6BwellC16 | ecosystem: Environmental > Aquatic > Marine > Unclassified | place: USA...
TTGATGTTGTTAGGATTGCAAAGAAATCAGCTAGTGGGTCTGCCTCATCTAGGAGAATTGAGGGGAAATCATCAGACAGTAAACACAAGCTTGTTTCAGTATAATAAGATACTAGTATTAGTTACCCTTCTGCTCACATACTTAATCATCATATAGGAAGTATCATTTGTGTGGTACTTATGCTCATCATGAGTTGATATGTACACCACATTCAAAGTGAGCGGGAGTTGCTGCATTGCATCAGGTGTGAGCTTCTTCCTCTGTAATTCATCGAGTATCTATCTGATCTATCCGCCGTGCTTTCGGATACGAACTCTTCTCCAGATGCATCTTCCTCGTCACTACTCCACTTTAGCAGCTTTGAGAATACTATATCATCCTTTTCTATAGTTGCTTTTGATTTGCTTTCCCATCTCTTAATCTTAGTACTACCATCTCTTCTTGTTGGTTCGTCGTCACAACTACCAAACACATGACCCTTAATCGTTAAGATGGGTTGCACAATATACTCCTCTAGTATATCCAATACTCCTAAAATACATGCTGGGTTACTCTTCCATCTTGATGGTCGTACACATGATATTAATTGGGGCATATCATCATCATCTTCTGTTATATGTATCTCCTGTGGTACGTCATAGTCGTGAGTAATAATAATTGTATTATCATCACATCTCTTGTCAATATCATCATTATGTAAAACTGGTGAACATAGATTTGGTATAACATCATCTGCCCATTTGATTGTTTTACATGACCATGGTGAACAGTCATCTTCTTTTGCTGTAGTTTGCATTGGCGTTTAGTCGTACTCGCTCTCTCTCTATCTATCTCTATCTGGACTACCAGAGATAACAATAACAGAACAACTTAGCTGCAGCTCATCATATAACATCCATACCTCTAACTTTTCTCCACTACACCACATTATCAGCATGCCAACGTCAAAATAAAGGAGATAACGGGCATCTTGTAAAGCATATTGGCTGCATTGTTGCTTCTTTCATTGCCTTCGTCTCATCTCATGAAAAATGTCCTATGATGAGGTATCCTGCGTGGTATCCTTGAAAAAAGTAAGGAGCATAAGCCAATTCCCGCCTTGACAATGACAGCTGCTAATACCTTGAGCCTCCTCATCTATCAGCAATATCAACCATCACAACAATTAAATTAACACCATGAAGTTTATTGTTGCAATTGCATCCTTAGCCGCTGCCGTCGGCACAACCTACGCCGCTCCCCAACGAAAACGAAGCATTGAAAACAAATACATCACCAATGTTGACGAACAAAAGTCTTCTCCTCTTGCTATTGACCCTTACCTAGGATTAACCAATCGTAAACTCGAGAAGGATGAAAGTATGTCAATGCATCACGGTGAGTATTTTGTAAAGTATTTACATTATACAGCAAGGTATGACATATGATGTGTCTCATTCTCATTGTCATTATGTTCAACCTATATATCTCTATATTATTAAGATGATGACCACGATCATGACATGATGGGGAAGAGCTATTGTACTTATAGTCCTGACAAGACGTGCTATGCAACAGGCTGGCCTGCCTGTTGTGAGGATGAGGATACGTGCCCAGAAGAACGTCCCGAATGTGATGTTGAATACGATAAGTGTGCAGACTTTGACACACTAGAAGCGGCGGAGAAAGCCTGTACTGAGGAGCACGAATGTGGTGAGTTGGAGGATGTAAACTTTGGCCCTGATTGTGCTGGTAACAAGGAGGAACATTGTGCTGAGATCAAGGCCTGTTCTGAATGTGAGGAGGAGATTCGTGCAATGTTTGATTGTGAACAGTAAGTGTATACTTTGTGTAAGTTGTGTTAGTATGCTTATATGTCCTCATGATATCCCGTCTTCTTTCATAGTGGAGAGAAATGTGGCGAGGGACTAGGATCATGCGAGGATGACCACGATGGAGACGATCATGATGAGGGTAAGTTAATTTATGATGTGATTAATATATCACTTAAATGTCCTAACATATGGTTCTATTTTATTAGATGGTCACAAGGATGACGAGCATACTAGTGAAGACGGAGGACATGAGGGACATGACCATGGAGAGGATGGTGACACTACTCACTCTGATGATATGGACAAGGATGCTTCCGCCAGTACTGAAAGTGGAGCTGCTACCCTAACTGCTGGAGCTGCCTTACTTGGGGGTGTTGCATTGATGATGGCCTAATTATGATTATGGCTATTACAATATTTAAATGAGTGGTATGTGGGAAATAATCTGGGTGTCGATCAGCAGTAATGTATGAAGAAGTGATTGATAATATAAGTGGGGGAAGGAGTGATTGATAATGTAGTGTGAAAAGGTTCAGATACTACTTAAAGTGAAAATCAAATTGAGAAATGAGAATATGATTATATCATTTAGAAATATATCCACAAAGGAGCAACATGATGTTTGTTGTCCGTCAAACACTATACAATGGATTCTTCGGTCTGAATAGTAAGTAGACCAGCCAACTTGAGGTTGGATTTACCTTGATCGCCTTGGACGCTTCCTTGAGGGATTCTTGAAGTCACACATCTGACATTTCCTCGCCGTTGCGTCTTGGTCGAGTGTGCACTGAGGGCATTTCCATAACTCCACCGTCTCCTCGACATCAGGGGCCGGAGCAGCAGCCACTTCTGTATCCTCAGTTTGCTCGTCACTCTTGGCCTTGGCAAGTGGCTGGGCTGTATCCTCCTCTAATGCAGGAGCTGGTTCCTCTTCATTCATGGCTTCTGGTGCTGGTTCATCCTCCATGGCTTCATCCTCTCCAGCCATCTTCTCATCTGTATCAGATTCTTCTGACTCCTGTGTATCATCGTCTTCAGCCTTATCCTCGGCAGTCTCCTCCATTTCTTCTTCTTCTTCGCTCTCTTCTTCCTGTGTGTCTTCTTCCTCTTCGTTGTCGTCACCATTGTAAGAAGCATTATCATCTTCTTCTTCTGAATCTGCGAGAAAGGCCTTGTCCGCGGCAGTTTCCTTCATTTCTTCTTCGTTCTCCGAGTCACTATCTTCACTATCGCCAGAGTCAACGTTTAGTGACTTCTTCTTTTTCTTTTGAGCAGGCTTCTTCTTATTGGCGTTCTTGCCACCAATCGATTCATCATCACTACTACTCTCATCATCATCATCTTTAGAAGAGGAAGGGTTCAACTCTTCCATCTCTTGCATTGCTTCTAACTCGGCAAGAGCCTGCTTCTCTTCGTCTTCCTGTTGACGTTGCTGGATGAGACTCCATGTTACTTCCAACCCAAAGACGAATGAAACGCTATCGTACCCCCTCATCGCTGCTCGGAAGATGGGGTCATCGACTGTATCTGTACTGTAATGATGAGACCAACTTCGCATGTTCTCCTCGTCGGGCATACCAATCTGATCTTGAAAGTCTTCACCGCGTTCATTGTCAATGTAGCTAGAAGGGATTTCCTCCTCGTCACCCTCTGTTTTGGGCTTGCCTTCTTCACTCCTCTCCTCTCCTGCTGCTGGCTTGCAGGTTTCGTCTTCGTCTGGTTTCATTGACATGAGCTTGGGTACTAGCTCCGTCCACTGTTGAATCCACCAAAGTTGGAGCCGAGAAGCTCTATCGGCAAGGTCCTGACCAGTCTCCCAAACTTTCAACACATTGGAAAACACTCGATTCACATCCTTCGAGAAAGCTGCAGGACTGCCGTATCCATTACTACCATTCTGCTTATCAAGTCGCTTCAATACAGTGCCAAAGTCCATTGGTTGTTTCACTGACCGTTGGTATTCCTCCAAGGATACACCATGTTCGTCAGGTTTCAACGGAGTAAGGAACGTCGAAGAGTCTTCCATTTTCATTACCTGTTCCAACAATGCTCGGCAGGCAGCAAGCTTCTTTGGCAATACCTTGGCAGCATTTGCCTCGGCATCATCGACGATGATTTTGCACCTCTCACACTTCAACTTGTCATGTGTATCACTGGGAGTGCCTTGACGTAGCTTGAACAAGTTCTTCAAATCTTTAGAACTGAGCTCATTGACCTGTTCTTTGTCATCAACGACAGACTGAAGACCTTCCTTTGATAGTTGTCGTTGAAAGATCTTCTCCTCGACGGTGCCAGTGGCCAAGAATCGGTATGTAAAGCATCGCTTCTTCTGACCATCTCTCCAACAACGAGCAGCAGCCTGTTTATCGACTGCAGGATTCCAGTCTGGATCAAACAGAACCAGCCTGTTGATAGTTGGTGACGTAGAATGGTAGATGGAGAGGGATAGAGAGAGGTGTGAGTCTGGAAACAAAATATATACAAGAGTTGGCTTGCAATAACAAAGGGCTCTTACCTATTACCACCAATCAAGTTAAGTCCACATCCTCCAGCTTTACTTGACAAGAGAAAGGCAATCAAGCTTGAAGATGGATCATTGAAATCGTCACACATCTTTTGACGCTTCTTCATGGAAATACTTCCATCTAAACGACAGAAACCCCAACTATTCTCTCGGCACATTCGTCCAATAAGATCCAATGTTTGTGTGTAGTTACTAACGATGACAATCTTATCGGCACCATTTCCAGGCTTCCTCATCTCTCTCATGAGACGCCAAAGGACGAACATCTTTCCCGAAAGCTCAGGCATAACGGGGGCATTCCTTCCTCCACCCATGGCCTCATATGGCATAAACTTGGCAATTCCGTCTGCCCCAGGAGCTGCACTACTCTTCTCTTCCTCAGCATAACAGATTTTCTTCTTATTACGACCTCCGGCTCTACCTCCACCCATCTTGTTGGATGAATCATCCTCTACAACGAGGCTTGGATGGTTACATAGTTTCATGAGCATCTGAATTGAGCCCAAACAGTTGACTTGCTTTCCATCTAGAACGTGCTGCATAGCTTTACTATTACAGAGATGAGCGTACATGTTCTGCTGAATCTCGGTAAGGTTGCAACATACTACCTGCACCAACTTGGGAGGTAAATGTTGAGCATTCAATGTATTCACACGCCTCAAAATGAACTGGTTTACAGTCTCGGACATTTCCTGTTGGATTTCAACCATGCGTTGCTTCTGCTTCTCGGTTGCATCAGGCTCGCGTCCACGTAAAATGGGAGCTAATGTCTTCCTACGGAACTCCTCTTGTGAACCGAGTACACCTGGGTTGATGAAATCAACCATTGCATGAAATTCTTCAAGATCATTCTGCATAGGTGTACCCGTGAGTAATACTCGACGTTTAACGGGGATGGAGTTGAGTGCCCTAGATGTTTGATTATCTCTATTCTTGAGCCGATGTGCCTCATCACATACCATTAGATCACAGCAGCTGTTGATTAAAGTATAATGAGTAAGAATAAGTGGTTAGGGTATGGATTTAATGAATGAAAGTAAACAGAAGTTAACAATATCAAATGAACACTCACTCCTTGAACTTGGTGAGACGTCCGACATGGGCTCTGATAGTTTCGTAACTTGCAATAAGGACATTGAACATCTTGGTCTTTACAAAACAATCAAGATTCTTCTCTACAGTCTTACGGTCCGATTCGGCAAGGGCTAATGTTTTGACTACTCCCGGACCCAACCACTTGACAAATTCATTATCCCAATTCTTCACGAGGGAGCATGGACAGATGACTATGATACGTTTGGCAGTACGCGCCTTGTTGGCAGTAATTCCCGTTTGTAACATTGTCCAAATCAAACAGACTGATTGAAGAGTCTATATATATGGATGGATAGAGGTATATGTATTAGTTGTTGGGCATACTTACAAGATGCATATCAAACACAAACACCAGACAGACAAATCGTACCTTTCCCAGACCCATATCATCAGCTAGAATACAACCAGCTCCTTTGAATTCACGTAATCCCATTACACATTCATACATGAATTGTAAACCCTCCCGTTGATGCGGACGTAACCATTTAGCAAGTACGGGTGGTACAAATACTGAAGTTTTTGCATATGCCTCTACCGGGGCTGTAATTGAAATTAAATATGAGCGGCGTTGTTAATGAATATTAGCACATTAAAACATTACACAAAACATTAAGTACATCAACAAATGATTTACCTGGTAATATCTCTGTCACTGTTTCTTCAACACCATATTCATCTTGTCGGGTAACGGTCATCCTATAACATATAATTAATCCACCCCAAATAAATACAATTATGTTAGCAAATATAACAAACAAACATATACAATTCATATCAACAACAACAATACACACAATCAACTAATCCAACAAATATAAAACACTTACAATCGTGGTGCCAATCCCTTAGCCTCTCCACCCTCGTGTGGACTCTTCCATACCATTAATGGTTCAAATGGCCTTTCGGGTTCCTTCTCTTCTTCTTCGCTATCACTTTCATCACTAGTACCTGAACAATCCCCATCCTTCTTTCTTTGTGGTAATTTAAATGATAATCCCTTTAATAATAATTAATTAATGAATGTTAATTGGTGTTTAATGTGTTGGTAGTGTATGTTTAATAGATAATTAGTGAGCACATGCACCATTAAATATACCACATGCACCATTAAATTTATACACCACCACTCCTAAATAAACACAACTCACCTTTCCAGCACGTGCCATCAATTTAGACATACCATCAAATCTACGTTTCTGTCCCAACGTACTAGTCTTTAATGCCAATTCAGATCGTTTATCATAACTCCGTCTCTTAGTCATTGGCCTCTGAAATTTCTTTTGTAATAATGAACCACCCATACCATTACCATTACCACAATTCAATCCCGACATTACCGGTGCACGTGCTATTAGTACTTTAGCACCCGGTTGGAATAATTTGTTGGTCGATTTAACTTTGATAGGTCCAGAGCATTTACTAAAGCCGGAACCTGCACGTGCTACTACTAACTTTTTACGAGGTGGGGGTAATCCACCGGAGACACGACGACCGTCGGGACCGAAGGAGCCACGGGTTTTATTACCCGTTGCTAGCATGGTTTGTTATTGATTTATCTAGTATATATAATAAATCAAAGAGGCGGCTGTTTATCGAGCTACTAAAGAAGAGATGAGAGTGTATGGCAAAATGGCAGTGCATAAAAGGTAGAATGTACGAATGAGCCTCACTCAAAATCATAATTGACACACGAGAGGTGGTTTAGTTGTTGCTTTGAGTGCCCAATACTATTGATCAGGGCATCTAATTAGCAAAGCAAGAGCGATTTAATTGCTGCGTAGAGGTGTGTATAATTATTTTCTATACCGCCGCCAATCAGTGAAAATATATCGTCATTTATTACTCAATTCTCATCATCTTGCTAAATCTGCTAAACTCTGGTGTTAAGTTATACTGCTAAAGAACAAGGGTACATCAACTGAGAGAATATCAGCAACTATATTTTACCTCATTAGATACTACTACAGTTATAAAAGTTAGTAGATATATCAAAAATGTCAGCCCGGATAACACGCCATACAGCCAAACGGTTGAAAACTGAAGAGGCATCAGCAATAAACCCTCTAATCAACCATGGTTCTGATATTCTGATATGTATCGCCCCATATTTATCTGTCGAGGAATTGGTTAATCTTTCATTAACCAATAGGCACTTTGGTCTAAGTACTGGAGATGATCAATTAAGTTTGATGGAAGATGTAGTACGTCAAGTTATTATCAATGAACAGACTGAATATGAGGCAGCAGTATTGCCGAAATACGAAGATGAGAGTTATTTACAGCTATACCATCAACATAAAATGTTACGTAAACCATTACAGTTTGATCAGTTAGTGGGTAAGAATCTTCAGTACGTTGTTGAAGGTGAAGAGGAGGATAAGACAAGGGTATTTGTTAGACCTGCTAATAATTCAACCAAGACGGCTATTAGTAATAATATCATGCGTGCTGGTAAACATTACGTTGAATTCACCGCTGAGTCATTCCCCAGGAGAACAGAAGTGGGTATTATGAGACCAGGAAAGTCCGCGTTAGTATTGTAATTCTGTGTTTCAATATGATGTTTCGGTGATTTTGCCGCTTCATTTGACCTTAGCTTACCTCTAATTGATTGCCTTTGCATACCACACATACTAACATATGTTACAACCGGTTCTCTTCATCTTCATAAACTGTAATAACGCGCATCTTCCAGTAAAGGGATGGGGTAATAAGATGGAGAAGGGTAAACCAGTCAACCACCTGGCCCCGACCATGTTGAAAAAGCCGTTTTCCAAAGAGTTGTTAGCAACACGAACCGAACGATGGGGCGAGAGCAATGTACATGCATGCATGTATCATTATTCTATGGGACGGCATTGCACTATTTGGTCTGATTGGCAACAAATGGGCAAGAGTGAGAACTCGCACAGATTTGAGACTTGGGCAGCACAAACTGGTGCCACTACATTTTCCAATCTCAATCAGAACAATGTTATCGGTTTGCTTTTGGATTTGGATGAGGGAATGATGACTGTCTATCAAAATGGGCAACGATTGGGGGTGATGAAAACTGGATTGAGTGGAGAGTATGTGTTTGCTGTGTCCATGGAAAGTCGTGACTCGATTGTAGGCATTAGGCGTGCATCGATTCCGGCGGACTATGATTCAAGTCAGAACGAAGTCATTCCAGCCCCCAATTGGATGGATATGGTCTTTTGAGCACCTACTCCATAATGAAGTTGACATGTATGTATCTCTAGAAGAAACATATTGAGAATTATGATCGAGTTATGAATGAGAGAACACACTATGGGGGCTACTTGTGGATGCTAGTTATGGAGACTGGTCTGAAGCATATTATTGAGAGATGAAAAGGAAAAGAGTGTACTTAGCTAAGGTTTGATTGTACAAAGTTAAGGTTTACATAATCTATCCACACATCAATATACTAGGCATTCTATACACTACAATCCTCCTCATTAGATCTTCACATCTCCATTAACTTCACACAAATAGTACCCCACAAATAACCATTGTCATTACTGAAGTAGTGATCACTTGGCGGCGTTGGGCTTTACTCTCAACCTCATTAATAACATTATCAGGAAATGTCATCTGCCTGGATGGGGTGTCTGTACTCAGTGGACTTGTTTCTTCAACTTCCCATGGCTCTTCAGAGTATCCTGCTAGCATATCTAGCATTTTAATTGAACCTCCTTCTGGCTGCCGAATCCATGTATAACTATCAGTAGCCCAAGTATATGATGTCTCGTCGGTAACCTTCGTATTATCATACCCTGCAGTGAAGGTGAGGGTGGTAAATTTCATATCAAGCACTCCATTTTCATTCGGGTTGAATTGCATACGTGTGTATACATCACATATATCACCATATTTTGAACCAAGTATAACAAATGAAGATTCCGGATCGTGTGTAAACTTTTGCTCTGTACCATCTAATCCATCAATTATAATAGTAACATTAGATCCATGGATAAGTTGATAAGGTGCTGTGCAATCTTGAATTGTCAAACGAAACTCGACCCTCGTTTGTGAAGTACCTGTCACCGAGATATATTTGTCATTATCAGATGATGCCTCCCAAACAAATTTCAACTCGTTCCCACTGGCCAAATCAATGGGGATCGTTCCCCCACATACCATCTCAATTCCACACTGGCAATCAGAGCAAGGGCATTTGTTGGAGCAGGATGCTGATACTATAGGAGAGGGAACATACGGCTCAAACAGTATCATATTACGCCAATCTAAGTCTGCATATGGCTTGAGTTTGATCTCAATTGTGTTTGCTTCTGAGTTCTCAAGGGTTTCTTGAAGGGGTGGTTTCAGAGCCTCCCCAATATCAAAATTATCTACTAGCCAACCTTCCTCAAGTATCTTATCAAGCATGACATTTTCAAATATTTCAACCGTTCCTTCTATGTCTAGCTGATCCACCGTCTGTAAGATGATAGTATTGTTAAAGTTCAGACAGTCTGTTAGGGTTTGAGCTCCTGGGTTCGTTGAGGTGTCTGGACAATCTGAAGAAGGAATGTGAGTATATTAACTTGACTTGTCGTAAGATAAGGGGAAAAAAGAGCTACTTACTGACATCTTGCACATCATCAAGTGTAGCCAATACTGCTGCCTTCACGATCAGATTTCGAACTACCTTTCCTCCCAAGTTATTAAGCCTTCTGCCACTTTCTACTTCTGTACTATTCCAAAATTCTTCCTTGATCACAGTATCACTCAAGACCAACATTTGTTCTTCAAGCATTATCTTAACTTGGTTAGTTTTACCCTCCATGATTTCATCTGCCGATAGTAAACCACTAAAACTGACAACAAAGTCAATTGATGCGGGAACGTCTGTTAGTAGTGGGTCCGTCGCTGGTGGGGCCTATAGATTTCAACAAGACGTGACAATTAGCAGTCAAAATGGATTATTTAAACAAATACCCTTACACAAAGATACCATGACTTACCTCTTGCGAAGAAGGTGCTGTGGGCGGACTTGTTGCACTTAGTGGCACTCCGGCTGGAACTGGTGTCTTATTGGATACGATCAGCAGTGAGACATAGATCATCTAAACAAATATCTTTCAAAGATAATGTGACTTACCACTGATGAAGATTGACAATCCGAAGCACAAAAGGGTCCGTTCTGTGCTTCTTGGGGTGTATCTTGATATGTACAGCCAGAGTCTAAGAAGATATCAAAGCCGTTGGAGCCCGTGAAGATGTTATAAGTGTTGCCTGTGGTGTATGGGAATGTATCTTGCCATGAACATAGATCACCGTTGAAGGCTGTGGCATCTCTGAACATGTAGCTCATATCGGCAACACTTGAAGTATCAAAATTTGAAACATCTCCATCAAATGAAATGGCTTTATAGAACATGTATCTCATATTAGTAACTTTTGATGTATCAAAGTTTGATAAGTCTCTGTTGTAGGAACTTGCTCCACTGAACATCGACGACATATCAGTAACACTTGAAGTATCAAATTTTGACACATCTCCATCAAAGGTTGTGGCATAGCTGAACATGTAGCTCATATCAGTAACACTCGAGGTATCAAAGTTCGATAAATCTTGATTGAACGAACTGGCATCACTGAGCATGCTGTTCATATCAGTAACACTCGAGGTATTAAAGTTCGATACATCGCCATTAAACAAAGTTGCTTTATAGAACATTTGTGCCATATTAGTAACACTCGAAGTATCAAAGTTTGACAAGTCCTGGTTAAAGGAAGTTGCACGCCAAAACATGCCGTACATGTTAGCAACACTCGAGGTATCAAAGCTCGATAGATCTCCATTAAACGAAGTGGCACCTTGAAACATCCACCTCATATTAGTAACTCTCGAGGTGTCAAAGTTTGACACATCACCGTTGAATGAAGTGGCATAATTGAACATGTATGACATATCGGTAACACTTGAGGTGTTCCACCCATTGATAACTTCGTTAAAAGCATCCATACCAATAAACAAGTATGACATGTCTTTAACATTCTCCACACACCATGAGTTTATCGGCCAACCATATGTTTGTCCAATCTCACAATTTTCATTATTGGCACAGTCTTGACTAACATATGCACGAACTGCATTGTAAAGAACTCCATTTCCACCACCATCATCTGCATTGAAACATGATGAAGAAACAGATGTTGTATCCTCGACGATAACTACTGATGTTGACGATGCCAATTTTGGTTTACAAACACAACAATTCTCATTTGGGGTTAGACCTGATTCCCCCATCTCCCCATATCCACCACACCATGCCGCATTACTCTCATAATCTACACATAATCCACCCCTTTGGTGTGTATAGAATGGAAAAGAAGAAAACTATGACCATGAATCAAAAGTAGACACATCATATGCACAACCTTCCAACATCAAAACACAACAAACAACATACCATTGATCTGTATAGCCTTGTGTATCAACACACTCAGTATCTTCACCATCAATAGGAGGGGATTCAAAGGGTACAACTTTATAACAATAGTTGAACCCTTTGTTTATATTAAATTCCCAATCATAGCTATATCCGTCCGATGAGGTTATTTCGCCAGTTTCAAGATATGAAAACTGATCCACCCAATTAACCTCATTGTCAAGCGACATATAAATAGGTGATAGGAGTTCTTCGGTAACACCTTCATCAAAACGACATTGACATCCATAATATCCACCATCAAATCCACGAAATGATTCCCCAATTGACCTAAAGTTATTGCAATAGGCTGCACAATTCAATTCCCCGTCGTTTGGATCGAATGTGTCTGTGGCAGAGACAGAAAGAGGAGATGGATGATATCCTCCATTTTTCCCAAAGCATGAACCTTCTCCAACATATTCATATCCGGGTATAATAACAGCTGCATAACATCCTGAGATTGAAAGTATTGCATACAATAGATTTGCAAAGAATATGTTGATATTGATGTTGATATTCATAATAATTTTATATGTTTGTTATGTTGCAAATCAGAGATTATGTTGGATGATGAATAATTATTATGATCACAATATAAAAGTGGTGAGGTTGTCGTGCAACATCTTGCTTCATCTTAGCATGGGCTCATAGGGAATGGATGTGTCTCGGAGCAAGATGGTGATGGTTTCTTCTTAGGCAGTAGATACTAAACAAGACCAAGAGCAATAGGCATTTGGGGTCATGGAGTGATGAAAACCAAATTGGGAGGCGAGTTGTTTGGGCAGTGTCAATGGAAAGTCGTGACTCGATTGTTGGGATTCAGCGTGCACCATTCCCTTCGGACTTGATAATCATCAAAACCAAGTTATCCCAGCTCCCAATTGGTGGAATATGCTCTGAGGGGAAGGAGAATTATGATCGAGATAGAATGAGAAACGACACTACTGGGCTAAGTTTGGAAACTGGTACAGTCAAATACTGATCTATTAGCAAAGAGAGATTGTACAAAGTAATGATTTTACATAATCTATCCACACAATATACCCAGCATTTTATTCTATACACTGCAATCCTATAATCAGAACTTTCACTTTTCCATATACTTCTTCACAAAAATAGTACTCCACAAATACCCATAATCATTACTGCAGTAGTGATCACTTGGCGGTGTGATGCTTTACTCTCAACTTCATTAAGAACATTATCAGCATTAGCATTATCAGGAGAGGAAATACAGTCCACTGTCATGCCAGTACCCTGAAACATGCATACTTGTAAAGCATTCATCGGAGTAATACAATCCGCAGGACACTTCTCATTGGCACATGCTTTCCATTTATTACAAAAGCTATCAGTATTGAAGCTCATTATATCTTCTCCCATCGCCTCAACCTGGCACATGGCGCATGCTTCGGCCATAACCACATTACCAGGATCGTAAATACCACACTCTTGGAGTGCTTCTGTCTCCTCGAGACAGAATCGGTCATCAAAACCGTCATTTGTCACCGTTGGGCTAGGGCTTATATTATCCGTCGGCAAAGCTTCGGTGGAATCCTAAAGCAAATGGAAGGTACATGTTGAAGATGCTGACGAGAGTATACAAGAAGTTTATGCGCATGCCGTCGTATATGACTTACCGTGATTGTAGGATCAGTTACAGAATCGGTATCAAAGCAATCCACCAAGTCCAAGATCCCCGAGTCATCTAACACACACCTTTGAAAGGCATTGATGGGTTCAACACAGGATTCTGGGCACATTTCACTAACACAATCATCCCAGCGCTGACAATAACCATCAAAGTCAAAGATATCATCTCCCATTGCTTCCAAGCCACAGAGTGAACAATCAACAAATGATCCTATATTATCCACATCGATGGTAATACAGTTTTGAAAGGCTGCCTCCTCTTCTGGGCATACTGCAACCGTGGGCGTATTTGAAGAAGAGAAGAATGTAGAATGAAAAGAATATGGAGGAAATGTCATCTGCCTGGATGGGGTGTCTGTACTCAGTGGACTTGTTTCTTCAACTTCCCATGGCTCTTCAACAGTCGTTGCCTCAGAATTAAAAGTCTGATCAATAACTTTATAACAATAGACTTCATAATCGCTTTCAGCTGTCCCGGATATCATACCAGTTCCCTGTCCCTCAGTAGAAAACCGAGCCGGCTCCATAATTCCCCAATGTTCTCGTTCTCCTCCATACTGCAAAGCGATGGCCTCGGTATCTGCTCCAGCGTCGAACAAACAGTTACAGTGTACCTGCAAGCCTCCTGAGATGTCGCCGCCCCAGACATACCCTCGAAGTACACCTAATGATTGGTCAACATTAACTTTCATACAGAAATCAGCACATTCCTCTGTACTAAAAGTATATATCTGTGTGACACTAGGGTAGCTCTGCTCTAAACTGTCTCGACAGTTCCCAATTCCTACATAGTCAAATCCTTCTACATCACCGGGGTATGAGGTCTCATCAATTGTTTCAACTTCTTCTGTTTCACTATCAATTTGGTTATTATTATTATCCAGTGCACTGGCTTGATCTACCACTGATGAAGATTGACAATCCGAAGCACAAAATGGGCCTTTCTGAGCGGCTTGAGGGTCATCTTGATATGTACAGCCAAAGTCTAAGAAGATATCAAAGCCGTTGGAGCCCGTGAAGATGTTATAAGTGTTGCCTGTGGTGTATGGGAATGTATCTTGCCATGAACATAGATCACCGTTGAAGGCTGTGGCATCTCTGAACATGTA
>Ga0214477_101124_pt1 | contig 14598 bp, 12 predicted proteins | sample M1_20Mar14CPVII9_FD_165058 | JGI IMG/M metagenome (GOLD analysis project Ga0214477, IMG submission 165058) | Marine eukaryotic communities from Monterey Bay, California, United States - M1_20Mar14CPVII9sort6BwellC16 | ecosystem: Environmental > Aquatic > Marine > Unclassified | place: USA...
CCCTACACTTGGACAAACACAAGACGGTCCACCACCACCAGGAACTTCCACTACATTACATTGGATAGCATCTTTGGTTCACAGACGTAAAATGGTATTAACTAATCGTGAATATGATGTATTAGCGAAAGAATGTAGAATTGATTTATTAAATGATGATGATTATTGTTATAATAGAGGTGATTGTTGTTTACGGGGTGTTACCTTGGATAGTTGTTCAGTGTTGGATAATTTCTTTGCAGTTGGTATCTGTTTCTGTTTAGGTGTTGATGGTGTTGCCTGCTGCTGAACTGTTGGTTTCTTCTTCTTAACTACTAAATTGTTATTCTTCTTCTTCTTCTTTTTATTACTGCAATTACCATCCTTACATTGTTGATCATTAGTAAGTTGAGAAGGATAGCCAGGATTTTGTAATGTTGCAGCAGGTGAGTTGTTTTGAGATGGTGATGCTCTATTGCGTGCGGCTCGTGAATCTTTTTGCAATTGTGGTGCCGCCGATACCACCACCGCCAAGGCGGCGATGGATAGTATATAGGTTGATCTGTTTATCGTCTTCATATTATTGCTAGGTAAATTAATTCATTGCAATGAAATATCTATGTAATACTTGCAACGACGGCTTCTTATTTCACACTCTCATAAAAATTGAAGCGGTATCCTAAGAATCGAGCAGCTCAAACGGAAAAATTGAGATTACATTTGTATTGATGGGTAGTAAGCATGCCCATAGCAACCCCTATTGCATTCAATAAGAGAGGTATCAAGAGGCATAGCAGTAGAATATAATATAGCGTGGTGGCTTTCAATCTCACGGATTGAGTGCTTTGGATTCTATTATTATTATTTGCAAAAGGGTATCCTTTTATTGCGAGTTGATAGGTAGTTATAACGGCATATACATATCCATCTAATTACTTGCATAATTGCTGCATTAGATTATACATACGCTACTAGGAACGTATTGAGATACGTACATCATGGCAGATATTGATAATAATGGGGACAAGGAGTTGGCTCAATCGCCTCAATCTGATATCAATAGTTCACTACGCCAGAGAAAGAAGAAATCAACAAGTAAAACAGTATCATACAGGATCAATAATACCAAGGAGCAAGGTAACAACCTAAGTTCTGCACAAGAACATACCTTTCTTAACATGTATATACGCAAGAGTCAACGAAGAATACATGGTAAACAATCGAACAAGACATTAATCGGGGAGTTTATCTTTGTTGTTATATTAGTAATTATTACAATCATACTAGGGTGGGATAATGAAGAAGGTGATTGGCAAGCAGATACAGTTGGAGTTGTAGTGATTTTGCTTTGGGTCATCTTTGCTTTATGTATCTTCTTCGTTTGGGGTAAGGGGCCATATGCCAAGATGTTGAGATATATGGTTGTTTATCTACCTCTATTACTTGGAGTGGCTACACAAAGTTTTTATGAAGAAGTGAGGAATACGGCTGATCCACCACCAGTATGGTCAATGATAATATTGCTCATTTGTCTCGAAGTTTTGGTATTCGTTGGTTTCATGTCATATTATACTTTCATGCCAAAGATATTACACTCCGAATGGCTACGCAAGAATGGTAGAATTCAGTGGTTATGGAGCATTGAGCCAAAAATTGAGGGTGATGCTTGGACAATGAAATATCGTGCTCATAATCCAATTAGGAGAGGTCTTTTCAAATGTAAGATGAATTATATGTGCCAGTATAAAGGTAATATTGATTCAGAGACTGGTCTACCAAACGGCATGGGAAGATGGATCGATGACGCGTATGATGGAGAGATGCTAACGGGTTACTTTAAAGAAGGCCATCCAGTTGCTCCTTTCTCATCGTGGACTGTAGGGAGGAGTGAGGATGCAGTGACAGCAGTAAGGATTGGGTATTTCAAAGCTACTGATGATGTATTCTCCAAAAACAAATTAGTGCCGACCAATGATAACCTACCTGAATGTGGAGTTGCAAGTGTTGAATGTAGTATTTCGGGTAATTTCTACAAACACTTACCGTCGGCAACATTGATCGAGGGACCATCCGTAGTAGAATCAATGCCCACTGCTCATACAAACCCAGTCAGAAATATGTTAAGCCACTTGTTTCAACTATGTGAAGAAGATAAGTGCACGGGAAATCAGATAGATATTAGAACAGATGCTCGAGGTATATACATCCCTGGCTTTGTATATGAACCCACTGGTAGACATCACTCTCCTGATACAAAAAGCATAAGAGTAGATGTTGAATGGGGCAGAGCTACAGACGAGCGACATCTATCAGCACAAGCGAGTACTCGAACTTTACAGAGGACTCTTTTCATGCCCAAGGCCGCATCATCTGAACCTCTATCAAAAATCGTTGAATGTGAAGTAGATGACAGTGATGATGATGAAGATAGTGATGACGAGGAAATGAATGGAGGAGTAACACAGAGTCAAAGCAACAGCGACTCTCAACAAACAGCAACATTACGCATACAGAATTGGATTCCTATTAAGCACAAAGAAGCTTTAGTCTTCTTTCCAGGATATAATTGCAGGAAAGTCCGAGTTTGTATTGTTTTATCATGTACATATGTGTGTTCAATGTGAAGTCTTGGTGATTTGGCTATTTCATTTGTCCCTTCATTGCATTCATTTGCTTGCCCTTGCAACCCACATGTACTAACATATGCTATGTTTGCCTCTCCTCGTCTTCATCGCGCTCCTAGTATGGAAAATGCTTTAAAGAATTTAGGGCAGTTTCTAAGCATGACAAAGCTCTCTGGAAGTGTCTATCCTGTGATTTATGTTTGGCCAGGTAGTAAGAATGTTGGCTACTTTTATGCAACTGAAAAAGCTACATCAGATATCAATGAACAAAACATACTTAAGATGATTGTTGGTTTGAAAGAGAGTGGCATAAACCGTATCAATTTCCTCACTCACTCGATGGGGGTTAAGAACCTTATGCATGTGTTCAGAGACAAGTATGATGAAGAAGGAAACTTTATCAGTCGTAGTGAAGTATCAAAGGTAAGAGCTGTCTTGATGATAGTATATGACATTAACTCAGATGACTAAACCTTTTTTCTTTATAATCCTCCATAGTTATTCACGCTTGATCCTGACTTCGATGACTCAAAAGGTCCAAAAGAAGGCAAGCGACAACAGTTTCAGAATCAGTTGATATGCAAAACCATCACATTACTAAATCCAGAGTGAGTTTTTGACATGTGTATATCTTGTGTTCGTATCATGTGCAATCTCGTGTGCCATTTTCTAACCCTGTCTACTGTTTTATAACAATAGCTTCCCTGTAAAGGCGTTTGTAGATCGCGGCTTCCTTTCTATACGACGAGTTTGCTCAACCATCACTGTAGTAGGAGATACGAACGACAGAGCTCTGTGGTGGGGATCTTTGATGAATGTTAGACCGTACTACTTTGACTATATTGAGCCTGAGGTTTTGAGGCCAAGTCTTAAGTCAGACTTCGAAAGGAAGCGTGAATTAATGATAGAAGTTGGAAGGAATGTTCAGGATCTATACTTTCCGGAAGAGATGAAACAACAATACATTGAAAATGGAAGAGAAAATGAGTTTGCAAGGCAGCTATTCAGAAAGTCAAGAACCGACCGTCTTTGGTTGGACATTGATGTGATTGACATGACAGGCCTCGATACAAATATCAAGGGTATGCGCCATTCTGGATTTAGCTACAATGGTATGCTTTTGAAAGACTTACAAGAGCTATTTGCAACTGGTAAGCGTGCAAGGAAAAGGTCGTCGTTGATATACAGAGATGGAAATACCTACACTTTTGCCTTTGCCCCCTCCTTTGTTGTGCAATGAACAATACTTAAGAGATAAAGGAATGTATGTACCGACTGGTATCAGTGGTAAGATTTGTATATACTATGACTGATAATAAGCTTTATTCCTTAGGACATAATATCTCGGCCTGGGCTCGAGGCATCATTTGCCCGTTGCAGACTTTATCATCTTCATTGAAGCCAACCATCCATGTAGGACTGTTAGTAACTTCACGACATGTCTTCTCCAATGTTGTTGCATTGAAACCTGGAATCTCGATACCCTCCCATTGATCCCACTTTGTTTCTCTATCAAACACGTCGGGCCATTCTAATGCATTGTAACCTACTGTTTTTATACTCTCAATTGTAGTCCTCTCGCCACATTCTTCTTCTGACCACATCCCCGGTTCTGGTTCTGTGTAGTTTCGTCCAATCCAATTCAAAGTCGAGGTGTTGAAGTTGTTGTCCTTCACCCATTGATACATGATTGTAACAGATTTAATATCTGGGAAGTAATGTCCACTCTTAAAGTTGATTCCCCATATCGTTCCATTCTTACCGACATAGATCTCGCCCGCTCCCAGGGCAGGCTTGCCAGAGAAGAGTACCATATGTTTAATAACTTTCTTACCCTTGACACACTTCTTGTCGTATGATTTACACATGGCTGGGGCGATACGAAATACTTCATCAAGACCCCAAACATATGTGTGCGGTGGCCCAACAGGATAATCTCCACTCTCAGGTACAAACTCGTCGTTGTGTTTAAACCTAGCCACGAGCTTCTGGTTATCTTCTGATGGTGTAATGTACACCTCATGTTGTAACCTCTGTTCTCTATTGAGAAACGGGTATGACTTGCACTTCCATTTCTTTTCATGATCTTCCCATTCTTTTGACTTGTCTTCTAAGCATGTTGATCCAAAGTCGAGCCACTCAAAGAAGTGTTGTCCACTAAAGGGCTTTTCCTCTCTCCATCTATCGTAACAGTCCGTACCATTGAACATTAGTTGCTCTTTAAGCCAATCTTTAGTATAGCAGTAAGCACGACGATGTCCTCTGGGGTCGACTGCCTCCATTAGATCACTTTCACGAATTGACAAGCCACCTGGTAATCCTCGGTACTCCTCAAATCTGTCGAAGGTAAAATCTCCTTCTTCTAATGTTATCTTTCTGTTCCACCACGTTGAGTTGTTCTGTGTTGATTTCACAGTATTCATTCTATCTACATCTTCCCATAAAATATCATCTGGTACTACTCCATCCAGTTGATTTATTGGTATCATTTCATGCTTCTTCCCCTTCTTCACTGGAAAGTTGTGTAAGATTGGTCGGCCTTCGTTATCACATTCGATAACCACTGATTTATCTGTATGGGATATTGTATCAGATTGTCGACTTAGGAACACTCGATTACGTCTAACTGGTTTATCATAGAATTGATAGTGATAGGGTGGATTCGCTTCCAAGAAGCCAAGATGTGACTTCTTCATTTCTTTTTTTGAGTTGAGAGATGGATGTGGTACTGCCTCGACTTTATCTCCTCCACTGCCTGGGAAATCAAATGTAAACTTGTATTCTGAGCAGCCACTACTGGTAATGATAATATCATCTCTAATGAGTATACCGCGACAAGTATGCTCCTTCTTGTTACTACTACCTTTTTCTTCTTTTGTTTTGTGGAGAGTTATGATCACATCTTGTGCACAAGTTGGAATATTCTTCTCTTCGAACGGTTTGTCTGAGTTGATGATACTACGCAAGTATGTTCCGCCATTATATTGGCCATTGCTGTCGAATGAGAATACAATGATGCTTGATCCAAGCCGTATACCAATATGTAATAGCAGTATTGCAATTATGCATAATGCAATTATCTTGTTCATAATGTTGTCTGTTGCGGTCGATATATCAAGGATAGCCTTCATATGCGTAGAACATTTAGTGTACCATCTTTTCCTCTTCCCAAGCTTAACTTTCAATGAGTCTAATGAATCCACTGATAATTCATCAGTGTTGATATCACTTGTTGGTTGATCATAGTGAGTTGTTGTCATCGTCAATCTTGTCGATATCATTTTATTTTGTCTGCTAACTACTGTCATCACTACAATGCCACCGTCATCTATCCCCTACGCCACTGTTAATATAATATATGAAGATGCTCTTAGCTGTAGTAACCTTTATATGCTCTCCTTATTACTATGTATTGTTAGCCGCTATTATTATCTACTGCCAAATTAGCACAACTGCCAAATAAATCCGACTCCTTGCTCCATTTCCGTTGATATCGCCAGTTTCAGTCTGACTTGTACTTCCGCTGAAAAAGAGGGAAGCGATTGTGCTTGCCATGCCTCATATCGTCGCGTCGTCATTCACCTCCGGCAAACCACGCACTCACTTGATATATTGCATAAATGAAGAGTTGAATGAATATTGCAATGGATGGGCTGGTAGAGTTGCAGTGTGGTTTTGAAATCAATAGAATTGAAATTTCCCGACTAAACGATTTGATAGTGTAATAATCTCTGACGTCTATATCTCTACACTACACTTCCTGAATAAGTATTGCAATTGGGTATTACTGCTTATAATACACTAAGTGAATCTAGCATCATGAAGCTGTAAGTACTGTCAGTGTCAGTAGACGGGGGAAGCGGGAAGATACTTTCTCATATTTCTATTCTTTTTATATACTTATCAATGCTTCTCACATATCATATACGTACATCGTCTATTAACAGCACACCAAAGAAAAAGTTATCAAAGAAGGAAAAGATTATGATGTTGCAGCCAGTTCGTTCTAGCAATGATGCTCCATCTCCGTCAGCGTCGACGGTAGCATCTCCTACTACTACAACTCCGAAGAATAAGCTTCCCAGTCCTAGTCCAAAGAAGAATTTAGCTCGGCAACAACAACCTGATCGTTTAGCGGCACGGACACCAAAGCCATCGTTTACAAAACGGTAAGTGTTTATATGATCTATGTGTCCATTGCAGTTAGTTAGTTTCATACTATGTGATACTTACAAAACATATGATATTCATGTTGCAAAATTTTGTATCATAACTTGCAGTGAAACATCAGTTGCTATATCCTCATCATCAACATCTAACAAACGATACAATGAGCTATGTCATAAGGTTACCTACCTCTCCGGAATGATACTGGGATTTGATCTCATCACTGTTTTGATACTATCTTCTGGATTAACCTATGGTGTTTATTGGATTGGTGAACAAAAGTACAAATGGATATTATTATCATATTTAACATCATCATCCTCGGCAGTTGGGACATTGGGAGCATTGTTCTCCTTTGCATTGGTCTTTAGAACTAATATATGTTATGCAAGATGGTGGGAAGGTAGAACTTTGTGGGGTAATATTATTGTCAACTCGATACGAATCTGTCAACAAAGTCGTCTCTGGATACATGATGATCAATTGAATGATAGAGTTGATTGTCTTGCTATCACTTTTGCCTATGCATGCAAAGCTCAATTGCGTGGCAATCGTATCAATGATGAAGAAGAAGACGGAAGGGAACTAGTACAGAAGGGTATCCTTGCACAGGAGGAACTAGATGTGATTACTAATAGTGCTTCTTGGCAGCCCTACTATTGCATAGATGCTCTAAGAGCTACAATCAATGAAGGACTTGTTAGAACGGAACATGACATCTCATATGAGGGGCGGAAGAATGCGGCTCACACCGCAATGGAGGAAACAATTGCCAATCTAGCCGGCAGTATGGGAGGATGTATTAGGGTACGATCGACAGGACTTCCAGTTGCTTATGATAACATCTTAAATGCGATTGGAGTCGTCTTTTTCACTGCGGCGACTTTGGCATGGGCGCCGGGGGCAAAGTATTACAACCCTTTGCTTATCCTGCTCATTTATACTGCTGTCAAGATGATCGTTGGTGTGGGAAATGATATGGAGGTCAGTAGCTTGAACTGTATCCATCTTGACAATATCTTCTTGTGTATCTCTGTGATACTTGTCTCTTATGTTCAATATTTGTCTAACTCTCATAACGTCTATCTCTCTCTTTCTCGTCACTACATAGGAACCCTTTGGTCTTGATGAGTCTGATCTCCCCCTTGAAAGTTTCTGCAATACGATTGAATTACAAATCAATGCAATTGAAGAGCGATGTCATGTGGTTGGATATGATTTAGCATACGGACCGAAGACACAGGATGGTGTATACTCGGTCTCACTTACAAGGCAATCGTCGAATTTGGATTCTTCGTTCACGTCTTCATCGGCAGGCAATAGCCGTGACCCTGAACTTGGGATCATAGCCGAGACGAGTTTCCTTGTTCGTTAAGATTGATATTAGATTAAGTATAAATACCTAACAGTAGTCTGTTTCAAACTTCCCATACTCTCTACTACCATCGACAGCCTCTCCTTCAAAACAAAATCTCAATAACATATGATTTACTACATCTCCTGTTATTGGTTGGCGGCATCAGTGTACTTGACTCCCACTGTTAATTACAACAAGCATGATAGAATTGAGTTTGAATGCACATTCATATAAGTTGAATTCAAAGACATAATAAATATACTCACGAGTATTGAACGAGTTCCACGGATTCTCATCGTCAACGCCTAATCGTACCCACTGTGTAACAATCTTCTTCTCTCCCTCTATGACAGGACAACCACTATGTTCCGTAAATCCACTATCCATCTTCATTGTTACCGGATCAATGTAGCTAAAGAACGTTGCCGCATACTGCTTTGGATTGATATGAATATTTGAATTGCGAAATCGTGTAGCACCTCCCACCTCAGGTACATCACAATACATAACAATTGTAGCCATACGATTTCCAGGCTTGAAATCTAAGCCAGTACAATCTCCATCACAGTGTGGCATATACCGATCAGGTGTTTCGTCATCCGGTCCTCTACCAAAGTATTGAATAGACATTAAATCTTCTTGTCCATTCTCTTTGATATCAAATGGTAACACGTGATTGACATAATCATACACACGTCGTGATAATCTTGCTATTAAATCTCCAGAATCTTCCTTATCCCAATGTACTTTAATACCAGCTTGTTTTGCCTTCCGTGAATCAGATAACTTAGATCCGCCACTACCATCGGCAACAGTTGCATCGTGTAAAATTGGTGCAGCTGCGTCCTGCACTGCCTTACATTCCTCAGCAGTTAAAAAGTTTTGAATAGTATGTACTTTAGATGCTGGCCTGTCAATCATTACATTAACTTCCCGACCACCCCAACGTTCAGTACGTTTAGCCTCGGTGGTATTCATTGTAACATCTGCACAGGTATAATTCTCAACCATTGCAGCCATGTCCTTACGAACTTCAGCTTGAAATGCAATTTCTTCATTCGCTTTTTCAATCTCATCGGCAATACCCTTTTGTACACATGCACTTAATGATTCAAGGATTTCATTTGCTGATTGTGGATCAGCTGCTAATTGTTTCTTGGCTGTTGATTTGCAATCATCTAATAAAACCGTGGCAGATTTTGCAGCAATTGTTTTTGAATCAGTATGTTCTACTTGGACTCCTTCATTAATCATGATAACTATAATTTGTATACCCGATATAATAATAATAATACAAATTAATATTTAATATAGTATCCATAATTTGCGTAGATGATAAATATTAGAATACGTATATATCCAGAAGTTATACATATCAGCCCCAATAAAAATTAACACAATACATGAACCATAAACTAATAAACTCACCCTGATCTTGATTAGCATTAACAGTAAAATGATCAACTCTACATGTCTCATCTTCACCAGCACAAACGCCCGTCTTCTTTGCAGCCAATTCACGCACCTGAAATGTATGCCCGACGAAACTATTTAATGCAAATGAAGCACCGTGTAATATATCAGGAGTTGATTGTAATACCATCTCGCCAGTGTCAGGATGGATCCAGTGTACCTCGACACGACGGGAACATTCATTCATTATTTGAATGGATCGTGAGGTATCATTGGCTGTTATCGTAGCCGTGAACAGTAACAGGAGAAGTGGTAGTAATAGCATCATGTTTATGTTTTAAGGTAATATACAGAGAGGCTGGTTTGGTTTTAAAAACTGAATTGTTGTTAGGCAGTAGAAAAGCTCACGTACTTAATGAAAAATACATCGTACGATGTACACAACATAAGGCCATTTGGACCTTTTGCTCATGGCTTGCCTTAGACCTAAGGTGATGAGGGTAAACCCAGGCAATGCCAATCCATCAGTATATTTGCCAGCCTACATCTCTAGGGGGTCGCTAGACGGCCAACCATTGCCCAGGTGTTGGTTGGGTTTTGTGAAGATTCTCATGGAAAATCTGCCAACATGTGGCTGTAAAAGTGTTGCCCTCATCTCTAGAAATGTGCTGAAGGTGGTAAATGACTGCTGCATGGGTACTTGATTGCCATTACAACATTGCACATGTGCTATCATTGCCACAAACCATCACAACAAGGGTTGGTGTGGCCAACTGTTGGGCTGATTTTGAAATTTTGGCCCAATCTGAGGCAAGATGTCTGCCTACACATGGCCATAAAAGTGCAGCCAGCACCTCTAGAAAGGTGCTGCAAGTGTTTATTAACTTGTTTTGTACTTAAACAATGCCAATCCATCAGTATATTTGCCAGCCTACATCTCTAGGGGGTTGCTAGACGGCCAACCATTGCCCAGTGTTGGTTGGGTTTTGTGAAGATTCTCATGGAAAATCTGCCAACATGTGGCTGTAAAAGTGTTGCCCTCATCTCTAGAAATGTGCTGAAGGTGGTAAATGACTGCTGCATGGGTACTTGATTGCCATTACAACATTGCACATGTGCTATCATTGCCACAAACCATCACAACAAGGGTTGGTGTGGCCAACTGTTGGGCTGATTTTGAAATTTTGGCCCAATCTGAGGCAAGATGTCTGCCTACACATGGCCATAAAAGTGCAGCCAGCACCTCTAGAAAGGTGCTGCAAGTGTTTATTAACTTGTTTTGTACTTAAACAATGCCAATCCATCAGTATATTTGCCAGCCTACATCTCTAGGGGGTTGCTAGACGGCCAACCATTGCCCAGCTGGTGTTGGTCGGGTTTTGTGAAGATTCTCATGGAAAATCTGCCAACATGTGGCTGTAAAAGTGTTGCCCTCATCTCTAGAAATGTGCTGAAGGTGGTAAATGACTGCTGCATGGGTACTTGATTGCCATTGGAACATTGTACATGTGCTATCATTGCCACAAACCATCACAACAGGGGTTGGTGCGGCCAATTGTTGGGCTATGGTGGTGGTAAATTTTTTAATGTTTCATGTGTTGCCCACCTTATTTTATTCTCTCTTAAATCAGCTATGCTGCATCTTTATTTATTATACAATGTTTCTACACAGTTTTCAAACAAGTTTGTCTGTCCATATAACAACACTCATATTCTTGTATGTTCACTGTTGAAATGTTAAGTATTCTTGCATACAAATTTAATTATCCTCTTCATACTTAAAGATCTCGCCCATTGTTTCCCCAGTACACATACTACGCAAGTTCGCTACTTCTTCTTTCCAATCTGTAGGAGATCCTATGAAAGAAAGAAGTGCAAACTTGATTTCTTCTCCTTTCTTGATGTCACGAAGAGTGTGACCTCCTACACTAAGGATTTGTTGAATATGACGTGCATATACCGGGCTATTAACGGTTGCCTTATTAAATACTTCTTCGGGGGATCATACAAGTCGACAGTCATCTCTGTTAAGCCAACATTTTCTTCCTCTCCGTAGTTGACTGTGCCATTGCAGCCATGATTGCAGAATGTAGTTATGCTAGAGTCAATAGTGAAGTGTTTCTTTCCCTGTAGCGGATTGTGCGTAGTATAGGGTACGTATGTGAGGTTATGTCATCTCGAGAGAAGTCAATCATAATCAACTTACTTACCAGTAACGAGGCTTTGTATCCATAACCTTCTGTGAATGTGTAAAGACTACCAAGCTCATCTTTCAAACATGTAATCTCGTCGTCGGAATATTCATGTAGTTGCTCAATGATAGACCACGTTGAAGGCAAAATATGAAACGATTTTACAGCTGAGCTCACAGGCAGAGTCAAGCTTTGGGGTATATTTTGTACTGCGAATAGACCACGGCCACCGTACTTTCCACTATCTGAACTCTTTCGGGCCTCAAGGTGGGATGTTGGGATGATATGTTCATCTTGATCAAATCCAGTGTACTCTTCACATTCATAATCAGATCCACATTCACTTCTACAAAAGGGTCGGCTTGACTTGGTTTTATGTAGCCTATTGTGCAGCTGAATATCAATTTCGGGAGCAGTTCTATACCAGCTTGCTCTTGACTCGTAATCTTTGAAGCATATTAGATATGTCCACGGCGAACCAAACTGAGAGTGACTTTCATCATAATCATGTAAACTTTCAAACCCGGCATCAATAAGTGCTTTAGTCAGCTGTCCTGATGTTTTGCTATCTCCATTTTCTATTGCAGGACTCTGAAGACTCTCCGTCTCACCCATTTGTACTATAAACTGTGAAAAGATAAATAAGATGAGTTAGAACCTCAAAGAGGACACTGCATACATATTTCATTCCGATATATAACTTACCACACCATTGTCTGATAGGGCATTGTATAGCGAGTCAGCAAAGTTATTTCCCGTGTACAGATCACCAACTATTTCAACAGCATGCTCCGGATCAAGAGCATCGCATATTATAACATCAAATGGTTCGTTCCATTCTGCATCAATAAAGTACTTGAATGCATCAGCATATCTAATAGTTGCACGAAAGTCATCAAAGCAGCTCTCTGCATCACTTGCATCGATATCTGAGCAATCATTCCACTCTGGAAGATACTCCCTACACATCTCAACTAATTCGCCGTCTATATCTATCATGACGACCTCATCAACAGACTTGTGTTTGAGAACTTCCCTGAGTGTAGCTCCTTCACCACCACCAATAATTGCCACTCGCTTTGGATGTTCATGTGCAATCAAAGCCGGATGAACCAATGCCTCATGATATGCAGCATCTCCATAGTAAGTACTTTGCTGTACTCCATCTAAGAAAAGTACCTTGTTAGGTTTGTATAGCTATGGATGAAGAGATTCGTAGGATCCATCATTCGATATTGACTTCTTATATGAGGCCATCGAGCCTCTCTCATTCGGGAAGATGTACTCATATATATCCACATGTTGGAAGTCCGTCTCCTTAGATACTAACGGGATCTTCAAATCCATATTGTGTTGTCGGAGATAATATTTACCAAGATCTTGTTCGAGTGGATTCTCCAAATCAACGATATACAGAACTCACATGACTCTCCAAGATGAAACCTATGCAACTAACTCCGATTGGTATCAATGAATGGCAGTGGTAGGATAGTAGTATAACGTTCGCTTCTTTGGTAAGCTCAATCATAGCAGACGCTAACCTTTGCTCAGAGTTGAGAAAGTTTGGATCTACATGCTTAATATCGATCAGTAAATGCTGTCCACTTGGTGAGTGTAATTCAGAGTTCTCTTCATCATCTGAGCTATCATCTTCTGATGATTCTTCATCAACCTCGATTTGCTTTAACGTTGTTTTGGGTGGTATTACTACATCTTGATTAGCTACCGGTAATTGTAGATTTAGTTCATTATTATTTGAGTTGTATACTAATGCTGATCTACTACTGTGGATTGCAGTAAGTGAATTTACTGAAGGATGAATACCAAAATTGACGAGGAGGATAGATCGAGATAGAATACCAACGATGAATGCAATAGAAGTTACAAATATTAGTGATACGATGACAAATAGATGCGTGGTATTGAAGATATAATTCGTCTGTCTTGTAATTGTTGTCGAGGGAGAGTTATCATCTGAATTGGAAATAGAGCTCGTCCTAGAATCCATTTGATTTATAATTGAACAAGCTTTGTTTCTTTGTAGTATATATCTTTGTTCGCTAGGGTAATATAGTTGATATTTCCGAGAGAGGAGGAGATGCATGTGAGAAACGTATATCACAGGGTACTGTATACATATCGAACTTACTGACATTTGTTTATTGCAAATTATGTACGTGATGCTAGCAGCAACAACAGGTAATAAAGAAGAGAAGACCGATTCCCGTCTTAGTACTGTCTTAAATTCCGACCTCATCTTCAATAAGACTGCTCATTCTTTCTCATATCTCATCTTTCTCAAGATAGCTAGCCAAGTGATACTTAAGGGTCAGTTACAAGATGTGAGGTGTAATTGTGGAAGAATGAAATCAGTTCATACACTACACACACTATTTACTCACCCCAACATGGCAAGAAGTCGATCCTCACAATCCTTTGACTATGATCTTCACAAACGATGTATTATCTACCCCCTCCTCACCAAGATGTAGGTATAAGTATCTTCTCTTGACCAGCCACCAATCGTATTATAACTATAAGTGTATATATTGCATCTTCACATTATTTAAGTGCACGATAACTAATATCAATTATGTAGTATCAGCTACAATCATGGCACTATCCTGACTAATGGGTGCTGGAGCTAAAGCCTGCACTTCCTCTACAGTCAATAGCACCTCCTTTAGTGAGTTTTGATCCACTGGCTGTGCCATAATTCGTAGAAAGTGCTTTACCTGCCCAATGGCTGTATCTGTACTAAGATTCAATTGACCATCACCAAGGAATTGCAAGATCCACTTGGGTAGCTTTGACCGCTTATCATGACGATTGTAACGTGCATCTGCAAATATCATCAATCCATAGT
>Ga0214477_101131_pt1 | contig 14518 bp, 8 predicted proteins | sample M1_20Mar14CPVII9_FD_165058 | JGI IMG/M metagenome (GOLD analysis project Ga0214477, IMG submission 165058) | Marine eukaryotic communities from Monterey Bay, California, United States - M1_20Mar14CPVII9sort6BwellC16 | ecosystem: Environmental > Aquatic > Marine > Unclassified | place: USA...
TCAATCCCTGGAAAATTGATATGCAACTGATGTAATAGCTTCTGTTCCTCGGTTTTACTGTAACCCTTCTTCCTTTTGATAGTAGCACAAGGGTCAATCCTTGCGTCTGCCATGAACGCCTTTTCTATTTCGGTCAGGCTCTTTCGTCGCTTAATCTTGCGAGTTATATCGGAGTGCTCATCAGCCGAGTAAAACATTTGTCTCAACCTAATCTCATTTAGACCAGCACCTCCGTCTTCACCTCTTCCATATCCATAAGATACAATGGCGCCATCAAGATCATGTTCTTCTTTCATTACTTCATCTTCTTTCTCCTTCAACGTCTTCTTGACTTCTTCTGATTTCTTCCCCAGTAACTTAAGTTTTTCCTTCAGATGTTTCATTTCCTCGTCAATTATATCCTTAGGACGTGGAATCACTCTAGGAATATTGGGCTTGACTTCTACCGCCCTCAGTGTAACCTTCAACTCGACGCCCCATTTCATAGTTTGCGAACACGGTTCTTGTATCAACGTTGCTGTAAGCTCACTGGGCTTGAGAGGATCTTGTACCCTATCTTCCATACTTCGCTGAACCATTACTATTAACATAACGCATCTGTCAGTTAAAAGTACATAAACAAGACAACAAGGTATACATTGCACACTATCACATCACTCACCTGACGCAACTGATATCGGAAAGTTGGCTATAACATCATCATTATCTGGAAATGAAACGATTCTGATATCAATAACATCATCCAGTAGCAGAACATATGGCACTGGCTTGACAACAATGAACTCCTCTTCCTCAAGCGACTGATCCACTGACACATTGACATCTCTAGTATGTGTATCATCTTGGTCAACTGCTAGATGGCTCGACTCGGTAGCAATACTTTGGCTTCCGATTGATTGATCATCATTACCAATAGATGAAGCTACAGATCCATCGATTGAATTCCCATCATCATCCTTCTTACGACTTCGTCGTCGGAATTTACCCCCTTTAAAGAGGTTCTTCATTTTATCTCTCTTTCTTGTCCTATGCTCTTTACTAGGTGATACTTGTGTCGTTGTCAACTCTTTATCATGTGGGATGGGAAGAAGCTTATTTCCATCTTCTAATAGACCCTTTGTTCCCTTCACGACTTCTTTCGTACCCTTTTTGGTAGCATTCCAAGTTCCCTTTGACACCTTAGTTATACCCTTTGCCATTCCTTTCATACCAACTTCCATTGTATCTGCAAATCTACCTCCATAGTATTCTGCTTCAACCATTCCCTTTGTATATTGTGGTTTAAGTTTTGTAGGGGCAGATCCTTCTTCATCAGCATTTTGTACCCATAAAGTAGCACCGATACACATCAAGCTCTCAGTGAGCTCTGTTTCTTCCAAGTCAGCATTCGATACATACTCAAATTGTCTAGAATCTATAAGAGGGCAACCCTCATTTGCTATTTTGCTCAACATTTTATCTCGCGCATCCCCCCAAATGATATGCGGTGCCTCACATACTAAGGGTTGTGTACTTGCGCATCGTCGTTTACTCATGGACTTTCGTATTTCGAAACCAATCGAGTGATCAGGTACATTACATGCCAACTCGGGTAGATATCGTCCGTAATTAGCTGCACCATGTCTTCTCAAGAGGTCGAAGAAAGCTGGGCCTGTTTGCTTTGGGCCGACATATTGGTATTCTATATTGTCAAATAGATGTTCCTTCTTGTCATCCTTCCTCTTCTTGTCATGTCCACTCCCCTCATCTGTAGCAAAATCATCATGTTTTGTAAAATCCCAAGATCTACTACTCTCATTCCGTAATGTTTCAGCGCTTGACGATTCAAATGAATGTGGATTATTGCGTTGTTTTAACCTTGAAGACTTTTGAGTTGTTGATAATTTACTACTAGATACATTTGCATAATCTGACATGGACGAGGGTGGTGATGGTATCTGTACATCATTTGTTGGCACGGCCGATGATACGACCAATCTACGATATCCTTTGGGCCGGTCAGCACATTCTTTATAATATCTTGCTACCTCTTCGGGATCAGATGAAGAGTATGGAGATAACATGTTGGCTACATCCCGTGGACTGTTGTTGCCTTGAAGTGAGTTAGACGTATCATGTTTGAGTGATCCCGGTCTGCGCAATGAAGTTGGTGAATTCGAAAATCGTTGTGCCGGAGAGAATGTCGAACGGCGACCATGTGTTGTTGGAGATGATGGTCGTTGATCAGTCTGTGACGATGGTACTGTATGATTTAATGCATAATGATGTTGTATAATTCCATCTCTTGATAGTCGAAATGCTTCGGCGGCTATAATTTCTTGTACTTCTGAATCATCATTATCAACACCCGTTTGTACTTTTTCTCCTCCATTATCCTTTTTATTTCCAAGTCCAGCAAATGGTTTAACCTTTGGATTTAATGGATTCTTCCAATCACCTTTCTTACTACCAAAGTGCATTAAACCTGGAGGAGATGAGGAGACTTGTTTCTTCTTCTTTCCAAATTTCCATCTCGAACTACTATTCTGATTTCTATTAGCAATTGTTGCTCGACCTCCATTATCTAGCCCAGGATGTAAGAATGCAACATGATGTACACGAACTGATACCCTAACATGCATAGGACGTAACTTCTTGGACTTTGTTTGTGTCTCGAGGTTAACATTATCATATGTCCACCCTACTAGCTTTGTCGTTCCTGAAGTGACATCATTACCCAACTTTTTGGTTTGCTTATCTAAATCGACTGGGAAGATATTATCATTAGTACTAGGTGATACCATATCCTGATCAGCCCATTTGATAGTAGTATTTGTTGCAATTGTATTAGGCGAAGTTGCTAGTAGTGTATCTGGAAATTGATCTTCAGCCCGAGCTATTGTGCTTGCCGAGACGCCACTATCTGACGGGATTGTTGTATTAATGGACGATGGTTCTTCTTCTGTTCCCGGAAAATGCAAATCTCGAGCTAATGCCTCGTTTGATATACCACCAGATTCTGTGAACTTCATCTTCTGTGGCGAAGACATATCGATGGTGAAGAACTTTATCACCTAACTCTGGAGATAATTATTTTGGTATACCGTGACGATTATGTATCAATCGAAAGAGCGTTAAAAACTAATTTATGACTGTATTGTTGGTACACTGAACTGTTGTTTATCGATACCAATTGCATATTCAAGTGATGTTCAATTGATGAGTTCGTTTGGGTATATTTCTAAAGATCAATAGCAAATCCTTGCCTAATCATATAACTATGGAATATCTCTTCTCTAAGGTGAATTAACATGTATTTGCAAGTTGGAGCGGCGATCTATATCTCTTTGTTAGGTAGGTACTAGACTTTGTAGACACTCACATCATTCGAAGTGAAGAAATCTTACCCAACGGTATCCTTTTATGAGAGTGTAGCCCTTAGTATGTAAACGAATAAACATTAATAACACTGTAATATACTATGATTATACTGGTAATGATTCTATAACACCAGACAGTTAATATTTGATTGTTAGAACTTGCCGCCCCTCTTCAGTTTAACATCCATTGTCCATTGTATGGACTTAACTCATATATTACATGATTCTCTGATTAACAAAGCAAGCTTCCTTTACGTCAAAAAGAGAAACCAAATTGATTGTTGATTGAATTAAATTATTATATTATATATTGTATAATAAAAAATGGTGGCCAACAATGGTGATGATCCCTACTTCTCTACTCTCGAGTCTATTATGAGAATAACTCTCGCAGGATTTGGTGGAGCTCTTGCTGGTTTATCATTTGCTAGACGACGTGGTGGTAGTGCAATAGCTACAGCAGCTGCCACAAGAAAGGCAACAAAAAAAGAACAATCTGCCAAGTTATTAGGAGGTAGGAAGAGACTAAAGCGACAAACACAAATAATTAGGTCGACACCTCCAACTACTACACCATATCAAGATAGAGAATTGCCAACCGCTTGGGCAGTAGCATGTATGTCATTTGCGGGTGTAGTAGAAGTAACAAGAAAGCTTTCACCAACCACATTTGGTTGGGAACTTGCAAGAGAATTAAAAGTAGAAGGAACGCCTGAAACATTAGATTCGTCTATAACACAAATATCAGATTATATAATTGGTGGAGCAATTGCTGGGGCATTATTCAAAGGATCAGCTGTTCGGACAAAAGCCGGTGCTCGTCTCGATGCTTCCATTATGGGCAACAATTTATCAACGTCACCTAATAGTACTTTGAAAGCAATTACAAGACCTCTCTCTGGTATATTGCCAGGCGCAACGTTAGGATTAGTAGCTGGGATATCAATGATTGCATTAGATCGTGCTCAGATTATGGTAGAAGAAAAGTTTGGCACTATAGAAGATAATGATAACGATGAGGTTCTAGTTGATAGACAAGAAGACGATACAACAATAACCCCCCAGGATATAAAACAACTGACCAATGAAGAGTTGATGAAAGAAATAGAGAGGATAAAAAGTGGCAATATACCAACATCGCAAATAGATACATCTACTGCAGACAATATTGAAGTAATGGATGACGAACACAAACAAGTTCATGACTTGCTATATGGACTCGGATTTAGGAAACACTTAGAAGAAGAAAGATAGTTGATAACCTTTTACAATCTTTTACTAACACAAAAAAGCTATTTACATGACCTGATACTGTGGTCCACCGCCGCCCTCAGGAACAGTCCAATTAATGTACTCTTGTGGCATCTTGATTGAACAGCACTTACAATGAATGCAGTTCTGAGCATTGATAACCAACTTCCCCTCGGGATACTCGTACACACCAGCAGGGCAGAAGCGAGACTCGGGCGCAGCATATACTTGCAAACTAATGTTTTCGGGCACATTGGCAACATCTGCCTTTATTCTCAAATGAGATGGCTGATCGTCTTCATGATATGTACCTGATCTTTGCAAGTTGGTTAGCAAATCAAATGTCAAAACTCCATCAGGTGCAGGATAGTTGATTGGTTCAAAGTTCTCTGCTGGTTTCGTTGCGGATGAATCAGTATGTGCACCGTTACCATGGCTGTCAACAGAAGAGGGCAATGTCCACGGTTCTTTACCCTTTGTGATATGAGCTGCAATACCAGTGTAGAGTAGTCCTCCACCGACACCCCACTTTGAGAAAGCCTCATGACAATTGCGAACCTCCTTCAGCTCATCATATACCCACGACTTCTCCATATTCTCTGCATATTCTGTTACCTCCTTTGGTGATTCTTCATTATTTATTTCACCCATTGATGCAACAGTTTTCTCTTCAGCATCATCTCCACTCGTTAGTGAGTCATACACTGATTCAGCAGCAACAATTCCACTTTGGATAGCACAATGACTACCCTTGATTTTAACTGCATTTAGAAAGCCAGCCGAGCAACCAAGGAGCATACCACCAGGAAAGGTAAGTTTGGGTAGAGAATGATATCCTCCCTCATTCAAAACTCGAGCTCCATATTGAACACATGTGCCACCATCCAAGTGTGATTTGATTGCTGGATGTGTTTTCCATCGTTGGAACTCCTGATAGGGGTTGAGATATGGATTTTCATAGTCTAAACCCACAACCAAACCACATAATACCAAGTTTGGTTCTTGATGATATAAGAATGATCCTCCATACACTTTATCAGTTACCGAGCTTTGCAATGGATATCCCAATGTATGTTGTACAAATCCAGGCTTGAACTTGTCTTCTGGTACCTCCCATACTTCCTTTATTCCAAGACCATAATGCTGGACATCTGCTTCTGCTGCTTGTCGCAAGTCAAACTTTGATATAATTGCTTCCGAACATGATCCTCGTGCACCTTCTGCAAAGAGTGTTTGACGTCCAAGTAATTCCACTCCGCGTTCAAATGTATCTTTACATTCTCCATCCTTACCAATACCAACATCTTTGGTAGCAACACCCTTGACAGCTGCTTTACTTCCATCTGTGGTATATAATACCTCATCGGCAGCAAAACCAGGATATATTTCAACACCCAATCCTTCAGCCATTTCACCAAGATACCGTGTTAACTTACTTAGACTAATAATGTAATTCCCATCATTATGTAACTGTGACGGAAGTAAGAAATTAGGAATCTGATAACTCCCCCCCGATTCTGTTAGTACCAAGAAGGCATCTTCTTTGACAGGTGTTGCATGTGAATCTTGTGATTCAAGTAATGCCTCTGTCCACTTTTGATTATCTCCATCTTCCTCTTCTTCATTATGTGAAAGTAACTCTTCTAATGCCTTGGGATCAAAGACATTACCACTTAGAATATGTGAACCAACCTCACTTCCTTTTTCGAGGATACAAACACTTAAATCTATACCCCTTGATACACAAAGTTGTTTAATACGTATAGCTGCTGATAATCCAGCTGGACCGCCACCAACGATGACGCAATCATAGTACATCGCTTCACGAGGCTGATCAAGTGGAAATTCATCATCACTTGAAAAAGTTCGTAGGAGTTGTTGAGCTAATGTGCTCTTATTTTGTAAATTGCTATATGGCGATTGTACAGCAGTTGAACATGTTCTAATTCTTCTATTCTCGTGTGATATAGATGCACCATTGCCAATAGTTGAGTAGGCAGCCACTGCAGAAGTTCTGGCAATCTTATAATTTTGAGTTCTAAAGAATGTGGCTCCTGTGTCGGTCGTAAGCGACTTTATGCCGCTCGACCTCTTAGATGATGATGCAATTCTTACACCGCAGCGTATCATGGTATTATAATATTCTTCTGATTGCCAAGTATGCTTTTAATGTCTATCAACCCGCCTCCTTCTAAACAAAGTTGTCAATGATGATTGATGATGATGACAAAAAAGTGAAAAGGATACCAAAAGATTTGGGCTAGCGGTATCTTTTATGAGAGTACATGCAGTTCGCACCCGCACACACAGGTACTAAGAAGCATGAAGCAGTACAATATAAGGAGGTGATTATTGATTCTCTCGTTAGAGTTTATGGTGGTGACGATGGTATGCATCTATTGACGTAGAAGAAGAATGCAGTAATTAGGAGTTAGTTAGTGCCAGAGGAAATTAAAGTTGCCTTTGTAGTATTTGAGTTAAGGGTCATTATAATTATAAATTATATTATTGTATATTGTATCGATCATGAGCTTATCAACTACTACTACCAAAGAGGTATCAACATTAACTGGCTTGGTACATGTTGCCTCATTAACCAACAAAGAACTCTTTACTTCTGTGACTGCTGCAATATGTAAAAGCTTTAAGAATAAGAATAAGAAGGATGGCAATAATAAAAACAAGAAGAAAGAATGGCAACCTATTGCAATCCAAGTTGCAATCGCTGCAGCGAAAGGAGAGGAAGGATATAGTTGTGCTAATGATTGGGTAAATCAGTTCAATATATTATCATCATCTTCTACTACAACTACCGACTATTCAGATACTTCGAATTTTGGTGATGCTCTCAAGACATTACCTGCTAGAGATTGTTATAGAAAGAGACTTGTTAATGCACTAGACGCTCTCAAATCAAACAATAATAATGATGCAAATCTATCTGTAAAGCAAGTTGTTGGATTAATACGCGGTAGCTCATTTATAACAGCAACAACAACTTCAAATTATGATACTGTCGATATAAACAAAAACAATACAACAGCAGATACAAGGAGTGAAGATGTATGTCAATTACAAGAACGTGCAATATCACAACTTGTAAAGATAATGCCACAACTTGCTACAACGGATCCCTGTGATATATTTTATGCAGTACAGTTACCACTACTTCAAAAGCTAGATAGAGAAGCATTTGAATGGGGTGGTATTAATCTTGAATCGAGGTATGCAGAAGATGAATTTCAATCACTACTCAATCTTAAGTTTAGTGACCAAAAGAAGTCTGAATCAGAATCTACAGTACAGGCAGGTATAAAGAGAAAACTATCAGATATTGATGACCGAAATATACCAGCAATTTCTGGTACAATATTATGTCTACTCGAAGCAGCTCAATTGGCGAGAAATGGAGAAGTTCGTTGTCAGCATGGTGCAGTTATATATATACAATCACAAGAAGATGAAGATGAGGATATACAAACAACAATCATAGGCAGAGGATGGAATCACGACTTTCTATTGGATCCATTGAAATCCAAGAAGAATAAGATCGTTCTTCACAGTGAAGTCCATGCAATAGCAGATGCCATTAAACACTACGGAGAAGACGAATGCTTCAATACACTATTTCCCAAGGCAACTATCATGATAGTAGAGCTCAAAGCTGATTATACTTATGACACATGTCATCCCTGGAAAGTCCGCGTTAGTATTATTTATCTTATGAATTCATGTGTTCATTATGAAGTATTTGAGTTCGGAGTGCTTCATTTGGCCCTAACTTGAGTTATTATCGTCTCTCTTCTTCTTCATAAACCGCCACACGCGCATCTTCCAGTCCAAAATGTGACCCAACCTTGCGAGCTGTTGGAATCTGTAATGTAATACACACTACACCAGATGGTAAAATTTCTGAGTTAGACCTCGGTGCATCAAATCATGATTTGCTGCGAAATGAGAATGTATACACTCCATTAAAAGCAGCATTTGATGAGCTTTCGATATGCTGCACTCGACTGCACAATGTATGTACTAATGCTATTAAGAAAAAGTAACCAAATCAGTGTTGATATGTATAATTCCTTTATGTATCATCGTTATTATTAATGAATCCTTCCCACGCTTGATAAATCATAACCATAGCAAGAGTATCTAGCTCACAATATCTTAGGAGAGACTTCTCAATTGACTTCCGGTCTTCTTTTGATAAATCTAAATTGTTCTGTAGAGTGTGGTATGCAGCAACAGCAGCTCCTCCTTTCGTTATAGCATCACTTTGGTTCATCCCTGATAGTATGTCATATGGACCTATAGCACTGCCGTTATCATCTGTTTGGTACCACTGGAAGTTCCTGAAGTTATTACTATTATATGTCGGAGATCGATATATTGCCTTAAGATTAGCAGACGCATTGATTGTTGGCTTGAGCAATCGTTTTATGGATGTACTGCCTTCAGAACCATCTACATAATAGTATTTATGAGCAAGCTTACATAGATCCACAATTCCGGTATCCAATATGTTTTTAAGTGATTCCATTTCTTCTGATGATAATTCTTTAGCTTCTGGAGACTTGAGCATTGATTTAAGTACTATAGTCTCATGTGGACTCCATTGAAAGATAGTTCCATTATCAGCCTTGCCAATTGAGTTGTAAAGAGCCTTTAGAAATGCAACGTTGGGAGATTTGCCAGTATCTTTCTCTGTATGAAGAAACTCTGATGCATGCACCACTTTATACTCTCCATTATCATTTGTTAGTGTGTGGTGACTAAACTGGAATCCAAATATTTCATATGGCGACATATTATTGTAGTAAGGTATTGCTGGAGAAAGAGTCTCGAAATCTATAAAGTGCAGTGGATATTTGAATGTTCCCATTATTTGTTTCAGTCTGTTTCTTTTGATGATATAACTCGGATGGGCATTTGTATCGTTCACGGTACTTCTTCTTTTGATGGTTTCTACTTGATATAGTTGTCGTTGATTCCTTGTAATGGAGTGTCCTGATACTAACTTCTTATTAGCTCCACTATCAACTTGTACAGTATCATTCTCCAAGTCAAAATCTCGATCTGATAGAGCTGATAATGTGTATTTGTCCTCAGATAAGAATTGTTTGAGTGACTTTTGTGTATTGCCATATAAATCGACAATTAAGGGAGTACTTTGCACCTCGTCTTTAGACATTCCCGTTGCTTCTTGCCAACAAATATCAAATCCAGAAAATGTCTTTTCATCTAGATTCTTTACTCGATACTCACAAGAGGAACAGTGTGCTCCTATTGTGGGTGGAAATGACTCTAAACCAAAGTTGTTATTGTTGAGTTTTTCAGCCCAATGATATGCAACAGTTTGTAATGTCTCTCCCTTCTTGCTATCAGGATATGAAACATCATTTGATAATGCTTTCTCGACTAGTTCATCAACATTCAAAAGAGAAGCAATACTGTCATCGATTGATTGTATAGTCTCCTCCACTGTTGGTATTATATCTTCATCCATCTGATTGGTTCTGCTCTTACTACTTGGAATTGATTTCATAACCTTTGCTCGATCTGGCATCATTAACCATGAAGATACATGAACATTTGGATATACTAATCTGCATACCATCGTCTGAAAAGCAACATCTTGTATATATGGCAAGTATGCGGCGAGTATACCTCCCTTCTTCGTCATCATCTTTTCTTCTATTGTGTATTTAGAGTTCCATGATTTTGATTTCACTTCTATAACTCTCAGTTCTGTCTTGATGGTTAATCCATCATCATTATCAGATTCTGTTGTAACGATCTTATCGAGTATATCAGGTCTAGCATAGAATGATTCATGTTGAATAACTCCTTCAAATAATGTAACTCTTTTTTCCGTATTCTTGAACAAGTTGTCGTGTGTTTGTTTGGAAAGATTTTCATTATCACCTTGTATCTGTATTTCCACACCACGAGGGAAAAGTTGTTTACAATATTCACCGAATCTATCACCTTCATTTTTCAGATACTTTAATAATGGATCATCTGTATTGCTTCTTGGATATAAGTTAGGATTAGTTGTATATACCAACTTTCTTGGGCATTTCTGGAAGATGCGCGTATATCGATTTATGATGACAAAGAAAGATGATGGTACGTTGACGTCATTAATTACCAGTACTTCACATTGAACACTTGAATTCAGATAAAACAACATGGACTTACCAGTGCAGTTTTGATCAGCGACTTTGTCAGATATCGATGGCGGCTCATACCTAATGTATCTTGTGGTAGATAGGTAGACTAGGTATGGTATGTGCACCGAGAGTATCTAAATATAACTCAATTTCAACCTATAAATATAAATTATTATTGAATCCAATCAACCACTATACATATGCGACAGATGCAACACATCAAAGCAATCAACACATCAATACTCTCCACTCTCCTACCTCCCTAATAATCCACTTCGTACCTCATATTAATAATACGGTGTACCGGATTATAGTACTATTTTCATATTTTGTGCTCATTTACTACATTGTGGCTTTAAAGTACTCATATAGTACACAGTTGAGATAGAGACAGGAAAGAAGAGAGAGTTAAGAGATATAGTATTGTTTATCATTATGTTTGTTGGTTTATTGACGAGAAGGTTAGCGGTAGTCAGTTCAATCTCACCACCACCCATCAGATTGTGCAACCCAATAATAATTAACAACACACAACAATCATGTACAGTACCTCAAATAACTATAAGACATGCAACTAAAAAAGCAGGAGGGTCATCAAATAATGGACGTGATAGTGCCGGTCGCCGTCTTGGTATAAAAGTATGGCCAGGTACGCTTGCAAAAGCTGGGAGTATCATAGTTCGCCAAAGAGGGAAAAAGTTTTTAGTTGGTGATAATGTTGGCATGGGAAAAGATCATACGGTATTTGCTAAAGTCGCTGGAAGAGTTAAAATGGAAAGAAGTACAAAGAATAGAAAGAGAAATTATGTACATGTAGTGGTTGAAGAAGAAGGGGCTGGAAACCTGGCCAGTCTTTGATTGTGATACCGTATTAAAAAAAAATCTAATCAATAAAGAACACATAATCTTTGACGAGGTATAATCTAAATGTTCTATCAGATTATTTGATGGTTGATTGGTTTGACATTTGCAATATGGTCATCAAATATTAAAACCACTTATATTTATTTGACACAGTCTTTAAGTCACTTCACAAAACAAATCTCTATAATGACATATAATTATTTGGGATCTAGAGGACGCCCCTACAGATGACATATGACACTCAGCCAAGACCTCATCTACATCATAATCTAACTACTCTCCTTCTCGGCATCATCACTTTCAGGAGTAGTACCTCCCCCACCAGCTTCCATATCTGCTCGCATCTTCTTTGCTTGGCTAATCATCTCTTCTGCATCATCTTCATTCACTTCTTGTCCTTGAGCTTTAGCCATTGTAGTCATAACAGCAACCTCAGCTCGGGCTTTGATATCAGCAGAGTCCTTTACACTGTATTTCTCACCACCCCTGCTCTTACCAATACAATAAAATTCCTCCCCAATAAGTTGGATGGCTTCGGCACGTTGAACTCGAACTGCCATAGGAACATCCGCATCCGTGAAAAGCTTTTTACATGCATGTTTAAGTGTGCGTGAAATATCACGTATATTAATCGCCCAGGCAAGTTCGAGGAGTGCCGGTATTGTCTCCTCTAACTTTTGTGCAGCCATTTTAGCCTGCTCTTCATCCATTGCAGATCCCTCTCCTCCTCCTTCGCCATCCTTGTCGGTACTGCCCTCAATGGCCTCTGTTGCACGTTTCTCTTCTAGTGCCTTCTGTGCAGCCTCAACTTCTTTCATAGCCTTTCTACCTGTGGTTGCCGCATTGATTCCAGCTCCCATGAGCTTCCAGTTGTTTTGCGTATTCTTTCGTGTCTTCTTCCATCTTGCTGCATGTCCACCTACTCCTCCCACTGTGTTCTGAAATCCGAGGAATTCTTCGCCCTCGACTTGCAGTGCAAATCCAATAGTAACAAGGAAAGTAGCACCAAAGGAAGTATCTGCAATCTTGGCAGCTTCGCTGACTACAGATGCTTTGAACTTTTCTATATCATCCTCACCCTTGGCCTCTATGTAAGGCACAATCTTCTCTCTCAAATTAAGCGCACACTTCACTTCTCGCTTTCGTTGCTTCAGTATCATCTCATCATTACTTGTCTTTCCTGCTAAAATTCTTGCGGCATCTTCTTCTGTCATACTTTCCATATCCATTGCTTGTTGTTGTTCCATCATGTCTTTCATCATAGTATCAGCAGTGGTAGCAAGCCATAATTCACCAACATAGGGCTCGACTAAATGTGATCCAAACATGACGGCAAAGAAAACGAGTGGATCGATCTCATTGGCAAGATTGGCATCAGCAGAATTTGTTTCTGGTTTTCCATTCTTATCATAATTGGCGCGGGTTTGTTCATTGGATAATATTTGATAGGCATGTCCAAGATCTTGGAATCTACCCGCTGCTTCTTCATCACCGGGGCATTTATCTGGATGGCAACTCCTTGCCTTTTTGTAATATGCCTTCTTGATATCACCGGCTGATGCATTAGTAGACACACCCAATAGATCATAAAATTCTCGATCCTTTACCTTCTTTTCGTTTAAATCAGTCTTACCTGCATCTCCACTTGTATTACCATCCTTCTCGGCCTTTAATGCCGCCTCTAATTGTTCAACCTCTTCTTTGTCTTTATTCAAATAGTAGAATATCCATTCCCTTTTTTCTTGATCCCATTGCATACCAGCCTTACTTGCATTAACTGCCTCAACACTATTGGCCACTCCGCGTCCTACTTGGTAGGCACCTACACAAATACCAGTAACGGGCAAAGCAACTGCAGAGGCAACACCTGTTGCTAATCCACCAAAAAACCCTTTAACTCCTCCCTGATTAATGTAACCAATTCAATATGGGTGATATCAGTATCAAATTATATATAAATTTCAAACATGTGCACATAAAATATGTAATCAATTCAATATGTGATATCAGTATCAAATTATATATAAATTCAAACATACGTATGCACATAAAATAGTGATAGTAAAAACTCACCTCTTGTGCACCAGCTATCGGTTGAGCAATAAGAGATGCGACGCCGGCAACAGTACCTTTCGTAGCTGACTTAAGACCAGATGATATACCCGCCCATCCATCCTTTGGACGTCTTGTTGAGAATAGAGAGTTGAATACCTCAGAGGCCTGAGTAAATAAGAGTTAGTGCATAATATATTAAGTACCGATAAACATACAAGAAGAACTCACCTCCTGTAAATCCTCATCCATTTCTTTCTGTTCTTCAGTCTTTGCAACTGGTTGATCAGAAGTAGTTTGGACGGGCGCCACGGCATCTTGTCTAGATTCGGTCGAACTCGTATTCATTGTTATTTTTTTTTGGTGGTGCAGTGTTGTTAAGTATCTTATTCTATGCTCTTTCAAGCCACCCTTTTGAATATTAATTATGTATGCGCTCGTATAATAATATATTCTTTGTCTTAATTGCATATGCGAATATGTAATTGTAGTCCACGATAGCTGTGCCGTTATGAGGATGTGTCAATTTTCATGTTGAAAACTCATTACAAGGATGATGAAATCTTAAGGCATGCACATTATGCCACTTTGCTGTCTACCTCTAGTTAATAAAATCCCACACAACTGATATTCTGTGTTTTTACTTAAACTCATTAATAAGATTAGTCTTTGGCTCATCTTCTCACTTAGCATTTGCCTTCAATGTTCTCTATCTATCATGTGCACGTGCGCAATACAGGAGATGTCAAGTTAAATCTCAAGAGCTTCTGCAAGCTGTTCCGGATCAGGCGCAGCCATTTGAATCATCTCTTTTCCCCC
>Ga0214477_101133_pt1 | contig 14491 bp, 11 predicted proteins | sample M1_20Mar14CPVII9_FD_165058 | JGI IMG/M metagenome (GOLD analysis project Ga0214477, IMG submission 165058) | Marine eukaryotic communities from Monterey Bay, California, United States - M1_20Mar14CPVII9sort6BwellC16 | ecosystem: Environmental > Aquatic > Marine > Unclassified | place: USA...
AAGAAGGCGTGTTCTGGTCCAACTCCGGGATAATCCAAACCAGCACTTACACTATGCGTATTCAAAGTCTGACCACTCTTCTCTTGAATGACATATGTTAATGCACCTTGCAATACTCCAGGTGTGCCCTTGGTCAAAGTGGCACAATGCTGCTCATCCTTATCAATACCATGACCAGCTGCCTCTACTCCATGCAATTCAACAGTCTTATCCTCAACGAAGGGGTAGAATGCTCCAATGGCATTCGATCCGCCTCCAACACACGCAACTACCACATCGGGAAGTGCACCAGTCTTCTCAATCATTTGTTCCTTGATCTCTTTTCCCATTACTGATTGAAAGTCTCGTACAATTGTAGGGAAGGGATGTGGTCCCACTGCCGACCCGATAAGGTAGTGGGTATTACGAACATTGGTTACCCAATCACGCATGGCTTCATTAATGGCATCCTTCAATGTTGCTTGCCCTTCCTTTACGGGGACAACCTTTGCTCCAAGGGTGTTCATACGGAACACATTTAACTTCTGACGCTCACAGTCCACGGCACCCATGTATACAGTACAGTCCAATCCAAGCTTGGCACATACAGTAGCAGTTGCAACACCATGCTGACCTGCTCCAGTTTCGGCAATAATACGTGGCTTACCAATCTTCTTTGCCAGAATGGCCTGTCCAATTGCGTTATTGATTTTGTGTGCTCCCGTGTGTGCCAAATCCTCTCTCTTTAACCAAATTGTTGCACCTCCACACATTTCTGTTAAACGTTCAGCCTTATGCAGTGGCGTGGGCCCTCCCACAAAGTCCTTACGGTAAACTTCCAACTCGGCTAAAAAGTCTGGATCATCCTTAATCTTGGCATACTCCTCTTCAATCTCTCGGAATGCCTCTGATAATGTCTCGGGGATGAACTGTCCACCAAATTTACCAAATCGTTTATTAATATTAAGTTGAGCAATTTGATCGGCAACATCATCTTCTGGTTTGCGTCCTAATATCTTGGCTTGATTTGATACATCACTGCCCTGCTTACATCCTGCACTTAATTCACCAACAATTTTCTTTACAGCCGCGACACGTTCATCGGTACTTTCTCCAGCCTTTTGTACAGCCTTGAGAATAGCACTACCAACCACAACACCATCACCAATATTGGCTACACTTTGTACCATTTCGGGAGTAGAGATACCAAATCCAACAGCCAAGGGTAAGTCAGTCTGTGATCGGACACGTCCAATAAAGTCATTAAGATCAGTGGGCAGCGCAGCTCGTGCACCGGTAACACCCGTGGTAGATACACAGTAAATAAAAGTACTGGCCGTCTTGGCAAGATGTCCAATACGTGCATCGGTAGTAGTAGGTGCAATCAAAGGAATGTTGGACAAACCAAACTTATTACATGATTTGGCCAAACGCGCTCCCTCCTCGGGTGGCAAGTCAACAATAATAAATCCATCGGCACCATACTCCTTGGCTTTTTCACACATGGTTTCAATACCAAATTGAAAGAATGGATTGTAATATCCCATAAGTACTACTGGGACAGTTAATCCCTGTGATCTTGCAACCTTTACCATTTCGAGACATTGTGTTATGTCCGATGTTCCACCCTTGATGGCAATTTGATTCGTTTGTTGAATGGTTAAACCGTCGGCGGTTGGGTCTGTGTATGGTATTCCTAGTTCAATGATGGATGCCCCGCCTTCTTGCATACCCAGGAGAATGGCAGGTGTGTCTATTGGTTTGTGAGGGGAGGAGAAGTGTTTGTTAGTTATGCAAAAAAGCAAATTTGGTATGAAACTCTCGCCTCGTCGCGTCAAGCATAAAAGGAAGCTATCGGCGACAACCTCCATTGCAATCCTCTTTCACACCACACAAACACTTCACCCTCTCTATCGATGCCCCGATATGTTGATACCCCCGATGTTCTTTGCAAACATCAAATATCCATCCACATCATAACATTTCATAACAAATCTCTCTTTCTTACCTTCCTTGGTAGGGAAACCTGCAGTAACAAAGGTAACAAACGCTGCCTCTCCCTTCTCTTTACATTTAGCAAACGCATCCTCGATACGTCCACCATGTCCTCTTTGCATTGATTCTACTGACATTGTTGTTGATATTGAGTTGTATAATTTTTCTTGTGAGTGGAATGAGGGATTAATACTTGTGTGTATCGTACTTTTCTGATATGCGCTGCTACCAATGTGATAGATCTGATGATATTGATGAATATAATCAACTACTAAACGACTGTAAACTATTATTGCATTGAACTCCAAGCACAGCTTCTTTGATAGATATCCAACCGCGTCACAAATTTATGTGGAAGAAAAAATTGAGGCTGCTCCTATCGTATGGTCTATGGTACCTCTCTACTCTACTCTCCTGTGGTATCCTTTTTGACTGAAGTTGTCTTGTACTCGACTCTCCTTGCCCTGTCTGTCTACCTACCCCTTCTTCTATAAAGGTGCCTCATCTAATTAAAGATAAAGATTAAATATACTGATTGATATATGTTGATTCTAGTATGAAGAGTTTGGATACCTCTTATTTTCTACACACAAAGGGAGATATATGATCATAGATCATTTCTACATCACACTTCTCCAGAAAAACAATTGAGGATATATCCAACATATACGATAGAAACAGTCAGGGAAAGAAGATAGGATTCACTTCAGCAGTACAAACAAAACAAATCCCCGCCCCTCTACTTTCTTTCTACTCATTCGAATTTCTCTAAGGCTCTTCACACCACTTGTTCTCCTCCCGAACTTGGGCCTCCTCCTCTGGGCTGAAATCATTGGCAATGTTGAATGTCTTGCGGATTTCCTCGGGTGTCTTTCCCTTGATCATACTTGCCACGGTGGCACATGTCAAATCCAACAATGGCTTGATATCCATGTAATTGGCAGCCAAAATAAGTTCAAATAAAAGAACTTGTTCAACGGCAACAAACTCGGCATACCACTTCTGAACAACCTCGGCCATATTGGCGGACTTGAGAGGCTTCTCAATCTCGGTCATGGGCTCGGATGAGTGGTGGGTGCAGAATTCAATAACCTTACGAAGGACGGCGGCCTTGACGTTGGGAAGGGGGATTTCGGTAACATCCTCATCATCACAGTCCTCTGTGGTTATTAAATATTTGGATATAGGGGTTAAAGGGGTTATAAATTAGTATTATTAATTGGGATTTAATAACCATTTAATATTTCGTAATAATATGTATAAAATATAACACTACTTACCCTCAAGCATACCCTTAACAAGTTCTGACATTCTAGCAACTTCAATATCTACGGTGAAGTCATCTCCCTCCTTGCTAACCTGTAGATTTAATTAATAAAAAGGTGGGATTATATAATGATGTTAGAGATGAAAATACAATCAATTTTGCAATAACAATAACAAATCCCAATTTCTGAACATAATATCCAAATATTTATGAACCAGGATATACCCTGCCCCCTAACACCACCGCCTGAACCAAAAGATACGTATAATATATCATTTAACAAGATAATCCATCCAATACATAATCCCCACCCATAATATAACACAGGGGTTTAGAGAGAAGGCTCAACCAGCCGGAAGGTGCATATCTTTTATATCTTGTGCACGTCTCCACCTCTCGTACCGCACAAGCCGCCAACCAATACCTCCTTAAACAAAACATTCAACCATATAAATCCCATAAGAAATAGAGGCACATCGTTAATTCCACAAATATCACCACGTCCCAATCTTTTAATACAAGATCTTAATATGTGCCCACAGGATTCAATCATGTGCACTAAGAAATCTTTCACCCATACTCTCAATCGGATCGGCACTAATACCACCCATTGCAACAACATTATATAATAAATCTGCATGTACTATATACTGCGGCTGCTGTACCCCGGCATGCATCAATCCTTAAAACCATAACATATTATCTAAACATGTAAAAATGACCAATAAAATCCTTGGCAGAGATGAACTTTTTAACCAATGCCGCCTGCGCGTCAGGCTCAAATGAACCCACCCGAATAACAGACACTTACCAACTTGACGTTTCCAGAATCGACCTCCATGTTTGATTGTGTTGTTTGTTGATGGAATTAGAGAGGCAAAGTTGGTGCTAGTAGATTTCTGTGTAGTGATTTTGAGAGTAGTCCCAGGGGGAATTAAATCGTGATATTGTAAATAACTCCAGTTCTAACAATTCCTCTGTATACTTAGCTAGAAAGGGGGTACCCCAGCCATTGAGTAAGGATACCGAGTATTGTGTACCCAAGGGAACAAGATTAAACGGCAACCGCCCATATCTTTTGTAAATTAGTGGTGCCGCTTACTATCCTTGCCTTCCTATCATCTCTCAATATATCTCCCAATATCTTTCCAGAATTATATCATTGTCGTCTAATAAGTGAATTGGTTGCAAAAAATCTCTTCATATATCGATCATCTTTCACTTGTGCACATAACATTTACTAGATACCAACAATACACCGTAACCTACCACCAACTTTACCTACTTCACTATTTTATATACTTTTTAAACAACAACAATGTCAAAACCAGACTTTACAAACGATGATCGATTCGACGGACTATATGTCAACATTGCAAATCAAACACAGGGCATTGAACCATTATTAGATACTGTCTTTTCATTTTTACGACGTAAGTCTGACTTCTTCAATGGACCACCCGGTAGTGGTGAGAATGGTACCGAGAATGCTATTAATACAGTTAATGCAGTATTACAAAAGCATGCTGATATATACTTGAAGGATAAGAAGAAGAGAGAAGATGAGATTGCAAAGAGAGAGGAGATAAAGCGTAAGGAGAAGGAGAAGGAAGAGGCCGCTGCTGCTAAAAAGAAACAAGAGATGGAAATGAAAAATCAACCTGAAGAGGATGGTATTATTGAATTGGATGCTGATGGAGGATTTGATATATCACAGGTAGCAGAGGATACTAAACCATCTGTAAAAGTGGAGAAAAGTGAAGCAGCATCAAATGATGTCTGTAAACCAGCTCCACCAAACAAAGAAAGTGGTGAAGAGGATGAAGAAGAAGATGATACTCCACCACCAGTGGGTAACGGAGGAACAGTCGATGGAAAGTATGTATGGACACAAACACTTCAAGAACTCATTATTAACATACCTTTACCGGACAATACTCGCGGTAAGGATGTAAATGTTACAATGAAGAAGAATCATCTCAAGGTTGGGCTCAAGAATCAAAAGGATTTAATAGTCAATGATGATCTTACAAACACAATCATTGTGGATGATTCATTCTGGACTATTGAGGATGGGAATCGGTTAGTATTAACATTTACAAAGTTGAACCAAATGGAATGGTGGCCCGCGGTATGCAAGTCCGATCCAAAGATTAATATCCAAAAGGTACAACCAGAAAATTCCCAATTGAGTGATTTAGATGGTGAAACACGTCAGACTGTGGAGAAGATGATGTATGATCAACGACAGAAGGCTATGGGATTACCTACGGCGGATGAACAGAAGAAGAATGATATATTGGAGAAGTTTAAGTCACAGCATCCGGAGATGGATTTTAGTAATTGCAAGGTCAATATGTGAGAGTTGGGAGTGTATACACTACGTGTAGAATCTATTTGAGTATGTTCCTCGGTGCATATTAGCTAAGATACTGAATTGAGTAGGTAGATCAATGTGTTATTTAGTTTAGCCGGCTTAGTATTCTCTTCATACTTCTTTCTGCTAGACAAGCAACAACTTGACAAACATAACAGCTGCAAATGTCCATCTTATATCCAAATAGCAGTAGCAGCTACCAGCAGATCTAGGAGTCCATTGTGATTGTGTAGTACCAAACCATCCATCCTCAAGTATTGTGTCAAAATCTTCATTCTGCACACGAGGCGGTGGCTCGTCTAACCCATCATTTCTAGATGCCAACTCAGATGGATCATACGCTTCGAATGAAGCCCAATCATCCTGGGATGAGTAGTCACCAAAGTAATTATCATTAAATGGTTCATATTCAATAGTTGGTATTTCCAAATCTTGCATTGGTGGTTCATAGCTGTTGAAACTGTTATCAGTATCATCTTTTATAACCAAATCACCATAAATTTCTTCATCTAACAAATTTGTATCTAACACTGCCTCACATTGATCACTATCCAATGCTAGTATACTTTCATACCGTATATCAAACATACGTCGTAATTCATTTGCCGGTATCTTGTATTCACTATCCATATAGGATGTTAATGCCAAGTTGGCACCAAAATTACTAGCACACTCTCGTTGTCGTGGAGTGCCATGATGTGAATTGATCGTTTGTTCACAGTCACCCATTGAATAAGCAGCACGATGGACTTGTAATAGTCTATTGGATGACATTCTTCCACCACTGGAATGTGCATTATAGTAGGAACCAAAGACATCTGCCATTATTTCATGCCGTCGTGTTTCTTGTGACTTTGTCCATCCATTATTTGTATTGACTTTATCCATAACTCCAAGGTCATATTGTAAATGATGTCCAAATTCATGTGCATGTATATAGCTTGGTCCATCGGAATGTAAATTCAACCATTCTAGAAAGTTGAATACACCATCACCTATTAGTATTGAATCTTTTTCACGTTTACTACCGTTTGGATTTCGACTCTGTATTGCCATGGCGTTGGCGGTTAGTATGGGATTGTTATATCGTTCGGGTATTGAATCTATAATGCTTTGTATCTTCTTTGCTAATGTAAATGCTTCACTACCATCCAAGTTGTATACCTGTTGTAATGTTGGTACCAACTTGGTATCATCTTTTAAATCCATACCATGCATGCCTAACAATAAGACATGACTATCTTCGGAACTTGACCAGAATGATGTTATTGAATTGTGATTTGTTTTCATTTCAGTTGTTCGGTCTCCGTATACACCAAAATATTCCGATGTACCGTCTGCAGAGGATACATGATGTTTGTAAAGGTATGATAATGATGTGATGTTGTATGTATTAATTTCATCCCATGTTTCGATACCTATTGATTCGATTAATGATATGAACCACTTTTGTAGTGGTGAGAGACATTTTGTTGTAGTGAGTTGACGATTTTTCTTATTACTTCTTCTATATCTATTTGATGATATAATCTTTGATGCAGATTGCAATTCACGATGCCATCTACTTTGCTGTTGTGCATAAAGTAAAGCTTCATGAGCTTCTTGTGTAGGATTGAGATATCTTGACGAAGTAGAAGATGTTTCGGCGGCTGCAACGATATTACTGAACACAAGTAGAAGGTATATACATAAGCATATCATCTCTAATCAGCACAGTATATGCAACAGCAGCTCCTCTCTCGAGAGTGCCTTTTCAGTAAAGGAAACTCCGGTCTTTGCATCACGTCCAATTTGAATTTCTTTATCGCTTAATGTGATCTCGAAGGAAATTTAGAGCAGCCCTCAATATCTTACAAAAAGTCACTCACCTCAGCCGCCTCTCATTCCTCTACACGTACACCCATACATCCTTCAAACACACCTAACATGCTTATAGGGCAGATAAGGTATAGATACTCCGAATAAAGGCAGTGCTTGTTTCTAATTCTAAGATTTAATTATTTCACATTTGTTGTACGTATCATGTGTCCACATTATTGATTCCTCCATACTACTACATACCCATCTATATCAGATATGTATCAAACCAAAGCTCGTTCTAGAGAGATTTAGAGCAATATTTAATCCTGGTGCTACTCGGCCGAAAGGCAAGTTTTATAGAAAAAAGGATACCTTCTGACCAACTTGCAAAAATCACTTCATTTCCTCCCCTCTATCTATCACATCATCACTCCTCATCCTCCAATCATCAAGGTTACTCAAATTAACCTTGTGCTACTCAAATTAAACATCATGGCGGAGCAATGGCTTGTACACGCTGCCTTGGCAGAAGCGAGGATGTTTCGTCGAGATTTGATATCTTCAGGGTGTGAAGAGACGGTGGCCCGTCGTTTTAGTGTCTTTGTCTGTTGCTTGCTCGAGGATAGCTCAAAACTTAGGACAAGAGCTGATACCGATGAAGATGATGTATTGAAACTAACAGTAGGTTTAGCTACACATATGCCGATTCTCCATTATGATGACCGCCTCCTACCATACTGGAACAGATTCACCGAAGCCTTGTCTTCTGCCATTTTCAGCAAGAGTGCCCGTATCAATCTTAGCCTTATCCAAGTGCAACTGAGCAACGAGGTAATGGAAATGCTCCTTCAATCATTGAAGAATGCTCCAGTAGCCGGGTTATACTTTTACAACAACATCCTCAGTAATGATGCTTACTACAGTTTGGTCAAACTTTTCAATACAAGCACCTCACTCAAGACACTATGCATTGAGAGAAATCCTATTCAATCAGAAGATGTTGCAACCAAGCTTGTCAATGCTGTGATTGATCATCCTAATGTAGACGACGTCATGCTTGAATGTGAAATCGGTCAAAGCAATGAGATCATGAAAGCTGTTCTTCCGCTACTCTGTTTGAAGGAAGTTTATCTTGACGGTAACCATATCGGTTCATACGGGGTTGAGCTCATCTCTGATTGTTTAGCGACTAACCCCACAGTTCAAAGGTTATTTATTTTTACGGAATAACTTGCTGAATGATGCCGATGCCAAGAAGCTTTCTGTATCTCTCAAGACAAATACTAATCTGCTAGTTCTCTTCCTTGCTGGGAATCTTATCACTCAAGATGGTATGATATATCTTTACTTGTCAGTATACGACATCACCAGTTTGAATGCCATGAGTGATTCCAGCCACATCTGCTTCATCAAGTCCACAGATGAAGAGGATGTTTTCAAATTGAATGAGGTCAACAAGTACATTGATCCTGTACTTAATAAGAATGTGAAGATATTCAAATCTTTGATGAGAGATGATCAAAGAAAGAACGGATTGTCTTATCTCAAGGATACTCCTATTGAAGTGATGCCGAGGATTCTTGTATTACTTCATAACACTGCCTTTTATAAGGGGGGTAGATAAATTTTAAAGTACGTGCTTATGGGTCTATTTACAGACTGTTGGAGGACGCGTGCCACCGTGACTAAGATCGCACCCCAAGCCGGAATGTCCATTCTCTACACGAAGAACAACAAACACTCCTTTTTCTGAACCGCTGTCCAGAGGCCAGGCTTTTGGGCAACTGAATCCCGAAGTAAGTTGGTGCTGCCCGCGTCGGGCAACTGCCAAGGGCAGTTGGCGACTATGGACTGCTAAGTCATCATGGTTTCCCATGGTTACAAGCTTCGGTCTCTTATACAATTTTATGTATAAGCGCCGAAACTCGTGTCCTCCTTATGTTATACCATCCGCTATCCTCACCAAATACTGTGTAATGGCATTCTGGCCTCTACTTCTAGTTCTGTTCTCCACCGCAAACGCTTCCCTGATCTTATCCAATTGCTTAACCCAAGCTTTCTTTACTCGGCGTGTCATTCGGTGGATCCTCGAGACGTCTATGTTGGCCATGTGCTGATCGCACCTCGAGAGGACTTCGTGTTTGTGATCTTGGTACCATACGATTCGTTCCGATAAGCCCTTATCATATGCCACAAAGTACTTGCTATCTGGGCCATGGAGGATTCGGTTCCTCGTAGACCAGATCGGCTTGCACCATGTTTCCCAAATCATCTGTTGCAATTTATTCATTTGCCGTTCAGGTTTCTTAACTCCCGCGTCTCGCATGGCTGTCATCCATCCCGTCGCGAGAAACCCTCGTAGCATTAATGAAGTCCCTATTCTAACTTGTTGTTTAATGGCTGTCACTACTTGTGGAGGGAATGTGCGCCGTATGATTGGCGAGTTTCCTTCGGTCTCCGCTTTAATGACATGGCATATGGCCTCCATAATATGTTGCGGTATCCTCTTCTTCTTACCTACTTTCAAGAGTTTCTCTAGGCATTCCTCTCTTGTTCTCCGTGCTTCTCTATTCTTGCACCGGAATAAATGCGCCATAGTTTCATCTTTGCAATTACACCCTGGGCATTGGCTGTTCCCTTCAATGTACTGACGCATGTGCATAACTGGCAGCCATCCATGCATGATCTTACATGTCTGCATCTTCCCCGACCGCTGCAACTTTGCTCTAACAGTCTTAATGGAATGCCAATTCACAGAGTCGTATACCTCACTCGTCCATCCATACTTCTCCATGCAGTAAGACTTCATCTGTTTGGTACGTCTAGCTCGGTAGATTTCTTTCTTGTAATTGGATGTTATCCAAGTCTTGCCAATGCGTAGCATAACTTTTGATCCTGGATATGGCATCTGAAGAATTGTCTTATCTGGGGGCGATCCGCCTGCTAAGATTGTAGCCGTTGTCTCCGAAGCAATCCTGTCACATTCAATGTTAACCTGTACTTCCACTTTCTTCTGCTCATTGTCCTCCTTCGGAGGAGGGGATGGTGCACAGGATGGCTGTGGGTTAAACATCGAATGAACCTCTGCCTCTGTCTCTGACTCACTACTATCCGGGTCGGACCTGTCCTCCCATTCTTGGAGACGCCTTTCATATTCTTCTTGTCTCCTCTTCTCCTTCTTCTCCGCTTTGGCCTTACCCCTACCATCTTGATGCCCGTATACATGTTTAAGGGTCACTCTATGTTGCATCGAGGTCTTAAGCTCATGTATTGCCAGTACTAAATCAGCATCCGGGTCCAACATTGACTTGGGGTAACACTGCCTTTTATAAACTGAATGCACTATTCGGGTTCATGAAGGAGTGGAACATGCCTCTTTTGTATACAAGTCGTCTTGGCAAGGAGCCGCGTCGGAGCAAACGTATTAGGAAGAAGATGGTTACTGAGTTCATGAGGAAGAAATGAAGCGTAGGGTTTGTTGTTTAGCGGTCCATCGTAGGAGCGTTTGTAGATAGGATGTACTTGTGATGGAGGTCTCCTTGTGTGTAGATCTTATTAATGTGTAAACTGATGTTGTCCTCCGATTCGTACTACATTTTATCTCATCGTTATCTATGATGATGAATCACAACCATAACTAACAACGACACTGATGATATTGAACTAATAGACTGATACCCAGAATTGACTTGAGTTTCATTTGTTGAGGTACTACCATTAGCGTTTGATGTATTACTTTCATTGATATCATCTGATTGTACTTTTGATCTGATTATGTCCAATTGTGATGATTCAACTCCAAGGAAGTCTCCTTTCCCATCATCAGAAAGAGAGTCTACTAAACTGATGAAGGAAATTAAACATTCCATTTCAGTTGATTCGATACAATCATTCTCGTCAAAGTTGTTAGCTGCACAGGTAACTTTCAATTGATCGTAGCAGTTGCCATTGTTGCAGATGAATAAAGCTAACCTATCAAGATCTCTAGAATCGTTCACCTTGTAAACGAATCTTGCCATGGCATCTGTTTTCTGTTTGATAGAGCAACCGTCATGATTATCCATATCAGAAACAATAGTTGTAATACTTGATACACAACCGAGAGGTTCTACACATGATGATTGAATGTTATTCTCGTTGGTAACGAATATCGATTCTTTCGATATGATATCGCCATGAAGTGCACACTTATCTTGTGTTGACAAAGCTCCGGCCTCTTCATTAAGTCGTTCACATTCACATTTACCAGATGATACTTGTAGCGTATCGAGTGTGGTTGTTTCCAGCTTTATTAAATCTTCATATGAGTCGGGTGACATACTGCTAATGATTGATAGGAAGCCTCTCAAACAAGCACAGGATAAGGATTCTAAACACGACGTGACATCACTTTGACATGTTTTCAGTAGAGAATAGCATTCATCTTCATTACTACTGTTGCATGCCAAGTTTGTAATAGCATCAAATGTATCCTTGGCATCACTGAGAGTGTATATGAACTTGCTATTGGCATCTGTTACCGCGCATCCATACTCAATGAACCCATTCACTACAGTTGAAACTTGTTCCGCACATGATTGTGCTCCTGTGCTACTGCATGTATCCGATACTACTTCGTCGTCACCAGCTAGTATATCACCCTCCTTGATTATTTGATTTGCCAGTGCACAAGTTTCACTGTTCTCTAATCTTACCGCTTTTGAATTAAGCTCTTCGCATCTACATGATGTACCTGTCTGTTGTATATTATCAATAATTGCATTATCCAATTGAAGTAGATGATCACCATCTTCATCATCACCATTATTGTTGTTGTGATTAGATTGTTGTAATCTTTCAATAACATCAAGTAAATTTACCATACAATCACATGCAACATATTCAAAACAATCTCCATCGGTTGTTGTAATTGGATTATCATTGCAATATTCTACAGCACTTTGTATATTTGTATAACATTCTCCTTTACATGCCAAGTTTGTTAGTAGAGTTAGTCCTTCTTGACTGTCATTAACTTTGAATATAAAGTTTGATACAGTTAAGCTGAAGGAAGAAGGAAGAAGTATAAGAGAGTAGTGGTGAGAGAATGGCGAGAATATGTTGATTTCAAATAATATCAAACTTACCCTCCGGTAACTTCACATCCTTCATCTGCAAGTCGAGCCACTACATCTACAACCTGTAACAAATGTTGTACATACCATAGTATAATAGATATATGAATGTAATGTGAGGATACCTTCATACAATTAGCATCTAATCAACACCTCATCAACTATCACATCTCTCACCTCATCTATACAATTACTAGGATTGTAATTCCTAAGCTGTGCCGAACATGTGGCATCAACATTCAATGTAGTACCCGCTAATATATTTTCATTCTTGAATATTGTATTGAAAAGTTCACATGATTGACTGCTTTGTAATGCAGCTGCCTATATTATATTATAGTTATGTATATTTTGAAAAGGATATCAATGAGATGAGTATTTGACATGACAGTGTGTATGTTAACGGGTACCTTGTATTGCATAGATCATCTTACCAGAAAGTTTAATTCCGTACAGCGGCTTTCATATAACATATAAGGATAATTGTAACAAATAAGTATAAGTATGTAAAGAGTAGGAACAGCAAAAACAGGTTAGGTCTGATAGAAAACACAAAAACTTTTCACATACCTAACATCCGATCTATCCGCATAGTTTGATAATAATATGGAGATGAAAAGAGCCAATTGTAGTATTGTCTTCGCCTTCATCTTCTACCAGCAATCACCTCAATCGATATCACGACTTCATCATTACATACGTTACATCTCAACTGGAATTTGTAACGACAAAGGATACCTAAGATACCTCTCAAATTTCTGCACCCTCTCAAACCACATTTGGCAATCAAGTGGCACCTCAGAGATGTAGGCTTGCCACAGTAGTGGTTGTTTGGCATTGTATATGTGTATTACTAAGTGATGAACACTCCCAGCATGATTGTAAGTCCCTCTGCCATACTTTTACAGCCCCATGTTGGCCGGTTTCATGCCTCAGATCTCGATTTGCCCACTCTCAGACCACATTTGGCCATCAAGTGGCACCTCAGAGATGTAGGCTTGCCACAGTAGTGGTTGTTTGGCATTGTACACTCTCAGACCACATTTGGCCATCAAGTGGCACCTCAGAGATGTAGGCTTGCCACAGTAGTGGTTGTTTGGCATTGTATATGTGTATAACTAAGTGATGAACACTCCTAGCATGATTGTAGGTCCCTCCAACATACTTTTGTAGCCCCATGTTGACTGGTTTCATGCCTCAGATCTCGATTTTTTGCCCACTCTCAGGTAACATTTGGCCATCAAGTGGCACCTCAGAGATGTAGGCTTGCCACAGTAGTGGTTGTTTGGCATTGTACACTCTCAGACCACATTTGGCCATCAAGTGGCACCTCAGAGATGTAGGCTTGCCACAGTAGTGGTTGTTTGGCATTGTATATGTGTATAACTAAGTGATGAACACTCCTAGCATGATTGTAGGTCCCTCCAACATACTTTTGCAGCCCCATGTTGACTGGTTTCATGCCTCAGATCTCGATTTTTTGCCCACTCTCAGGTAACATTTGGCCATCAAGTGGCACCTCAGAGATGTAGGCTTGCCACAGTAGTGGTTGTTTGGCATTGTATATGTGTATAACTAAGTGATGAACACTCCTAGCATGATTGTAGGTCCCTCCAACATACTTTTGCAGCCCCATGTTGGCTGGTTTCATGCCTCAGATCTCGATTTTTTGCCCACTCTCAGGTAACATTTGGCCATCAAGTGGCACCTCAGAGATGTAGGCTTGCCACAGTAGTGGTTGTTTGGCATTGTATATGTGTATAACTAAGTGATGAACACTCCCAGCATGATTGTAAGTCCCTCTGCCATACTTTTACAGCCCCATGTTGGCAGGTTTCATGCCTCAGATCTCGATTTTTTGCCCACTCTCAGGTAACATTTGGCCATCAAGTGGCACCTCAGAGATGTAGGCTTGCCACAGTAGTGGTTGTTTGGCATTGTATATGTGTATTACTAAGT
>Ga0214477_101135_pt1 | contig 14436 bp, 12 predicted proteins | sample M1_20Mar14CPVII9_FD_165058 | JGI IMG/M metagenome (GOLD analysis project Ga0214477, IMG submission 165058) | Marine eukaryotic communities from Monterey Bay, California, United States - M1_20Mar14CPVII9sort6BwellC16 | ecosystem: Environmental > Aquatic > Marine > Unclassified | place: USA...
TAAGTTGAATCAACTTTGGCAGAATATTGGCATTATCAACGATATACTGAATTTGGTCTATAGTGCCAGAAGCTACGCTCGATATAACCCAACAAGCCTCTGTCTGGATTAACTTTCTCTCATGTGATAGCAGATAAAGTAATGCTGGGAGCACATTGTTATCCAGGAGTACTTGAATGTGTACAGAACTCCCCGTAGCAACATTACCAACAGCTCGGAGCGCAGGGATGACAACTTCTTGGCTAGAATGATTGAGCAATTCACACAGGCGGGGACAAAAGTTTGCCTCGACCACTGACTCAATATCTTCGTTGGTCAGAGAAACAAGAGCCCAACATGATTCAACTAGTATCTCTTCGTCTGGATTTGACAGCAAGAGACTTAATGTATCGAATGATTGCAGACAAAAGTCTTGCTTGTGTGCTCCTCTGCAAAGATTACTTAGCAGCCAAGTTGCGGAGCGCTGTATGCTCAAGTCCTTTCCTGATTTCAATAGCTCGAGTAATGGTTGAATGACTCCACTGGCCATGACATCTGTTCTACAATCGGCGGCGATATTACCGAGGCCTAATACAGCCGCACTACACAAGTCACGGTCTGAACTTGATATTGATAGAAGACTTACAAAGACTGAAATGGCACCTGTTTCCACCACCGACTTGGAATTTTCAGAAGCAATTACTGAGAGGATAGATGTAGCATCAAATCTCAACTTAGGTGAAGAGTCTTCACATGCCATTAGATCAAATAATATCTTAGATAGTCCGGAGATATCTGCTGCTTGCTGAATTGGGGATAGATCCTTTGAGAGAATAGTGCGGGTTTGTACTATGATTGTTGGCAATGCTTCTTTCAGCATTGACTTGTTGGATGACATTGTGGTTAGGGTATTGAGAAAATCAGAGGCCGGAAGGTACGTCATTGACCGAGACCAAATTACCGCTGGTAATGGAATACACGTTGCCTCCGTACTACAATTACCTTCATCTTCAGTGTCACTCACAACTGCAACAACTTGATCTTGCTGCTGCTTCTTCTTGCCTACCTTTCTCTTCATAAATCGTTTCAGTTTGTTTCTGGACGACGATACCTCCTTGGGGATTACTTTATCCGACACACAGCCTTTACATTTGCTTTTGTTAGTTCCCTTTGACCATTGGTTTCTACTATATTTTTTCTTGGGAAGAGTCTGCTTGCATCTAGCACAGCTCCTATTTGTTTCTGTCATTGTTGTGCGGTTTATGTGTAAAATGTGAAGGATGTTGCTTGTTGCGAGTGTGTGAAATGTAGGCGTTTGGGTAGGTTGTAATTATGAGGCCGAATCATTCATAATAATTTTATACCTTGAATTTTAGGTACGTACTCACTTACATATATTAGCCGGGCTGGATGGTATTTTGATGCATGACTACTTTTACATCGACTCGCCTTTAGCTTCATTGATAACTTGCTGCCTCGATAACGAAATAGCACGCTCTCTATAACTCGTATCGCTCGTATCATGTCCAATACCCTCTGCACTAAAAGTTCCAACAACTGGTCGTAAAAAGTTGGTCGGTAAAAATGATGATGCATATCGATCTCTTGTAATTACACCTCTGAACATTCGTGGACGTTCACCAAACTTATTTAAATGTATATCGGCATGATAGTGTAGTGTTGTTAATCTAGGTTGTTGTTCACTACTGCTGCCCTTTGTTTTACGTCTAATTGGGCTAATCTGAACAGGTACATCGAAGGCAACGCCACTATGCCCTATTCGCCACTTTCCTACTCTTGGCTTTTTCGTTCGTAAATTACTATCCTTGCTATCTGTATCATGATCATCTACTAATATCTTAACATACCCATTACGAGCAAACTGCATAACTTGTCGTTTTCTATATCTACTACTTTTTCTTCTTCTGTCTGGTACATTCTGATCCTTTAGTGCTGTTGATCTGTCTGTAATACTATAACATTCAGGGAATAACTCATCCATATCATGTTTGTTGGAATATAATCTTGATAATTGTATATTTAATTGCCATTCATCTGTACGCATTGGATGTTCTTCGTAGTATTCACTACTTGTAGTAGATTCAGTTGATGTGTTTGTATCTTCATTACTTTTCTTGTCTGTTTGTGACTTTTTTGTACCATCTCCCACTGATGATTTGGTAGCTGTAGATTTATTCTTCCATATTCGTATCCTATGCTTCTTTCTATGTGTCTTTTCCTTCTCTTCCTTTGTTGTTGCAATTGATGGTTGGGCTGATTGCTCTTGCATTGATAATCGTTCATCAGTATCATCTTCATCCCACCATGATTGTTCATTGATGTGTTCATGTCCGGGATATGATGATGATTCTTTTACCTTCTTTTTCTTCTTCGTATGTTGTTTAGACTGATGCTGTTGTTGTGATGCTCCATGAAACTCTTCCTCAGCTACCCATTGTTCATCGTTATGTGTTGGTTGATATCCAATAGTAGTGCCTCCGCCGCCGCCGCCGCCGCTTGTTGCATCTACCCCATGTATAAGAAGAAGAAGAAGAACGATTGCAATATTTAAGAGTATCATCAGTATAGTTGGTGCTGTATAAATCCTTTATATCCATCCACAAATCAATAGTTATGTTTCACAGCCATCAATCAAAATCAAATAATCGAGCCATCATCATAGGGTATATCGATTTACAGTAAAGGGAAAGACCCCTCTTATGGTAATATTCATAATGACTAAATTGCCAATACAACGACTTGAATTTCAAATCAGGTTCTAGACCTATAAATATAAAGGAATGCTTTTCAAGTCATGCACTTTATCGATTTCGATTACACACAAACTATTGTTGGCAGGTAGGCTCATTAATAATATCAGAAGACAACCGAGAATAAAGAGCAGGATATTACATTAATAATATAACTTTATTTAGAGACAGGCCATTGCAATATCTCGAAGTAAACCAAACGAATTAGTTGTTCATTGTAAGACAAAAGGCATATCCACTAAACTCTCATAATATTACTCTCAATGGTTGCAACTAAAGTTGATGGGTTGGGCCAGCAGCAAGATGAAGTTATCATATCAGGTACAAAACGGAATCAATCCTCTCCTTCCAATAAATCTGAACAACAACAGAGCAGCACTGGAGTTTCTCCACCAACAAAAAAGTTGAGCTCTGAGAATGTTGTTAGCGGTGATACATCAACAATTACATCATCCAATGGCAATGGTAATAATGGTAGTACAACAACAGCAGCAGCTACGGCAGCAACTTCAACAACAACAACTAATGACACCGACCCAACATCGAAAGATTATTACTTCGACTCCTATTCCCATCATGGTATACACGAAGAGATGTTAAAAGATGAAGTTCGAACACGTACATATCAAATGGCAATACTAAACAATAAACATTTATTCGAGAACAAAATCATATTAGACGTGGGCTGTGGTACCGGCATATTAAGTATGTTTGCAGTCCAAGCCGGTGCCAAACATGTCTACGCGGTGGATTGTTCAAGTATTATTAATTCAGCTAAACGTATTGTGAATGATAATAATATGTCAGATAAGATTACATTACTACAGGGTAAGATGGAAGAGATTGAGTTACCAATACCAACTCAATCTGTGGATATTATTATTAGTGAATGGATGGGATACTTTTTATTGTATGAAAGTATGTTAAATACTGTATTGTATGCACGTGATAAGTGGTTAAAGCCAAATGGTGAGGGGATAGTTTTCCCCGATAAGGCAGTAATGTATCTATGTGGATGTGAAGATGAACAAATGAAGTATGAACGTATTGACTTTTGGGAGAATGTATATGGTTTTAATATGAGTGCATTGAAGGAGGTGGCGTTGAAGGAACCAGTGGTTGACATAGTTGATCCCAAGGTAGAGATTGCGTGTTGCTGTGCTATATCATGTTGATATGAGATGAATCTCTAACATACACATACACTCCTTGCAACATTGCCAGCTGGTGGCTACAAACTCCGTGCCTATTCTGAATATCGACTTACAAACCTGCACTGAAGAAGATCTGTCATTCGTATCACCCTTTCGTTTACAAGCTCAACGAAATGATCATATACATAGCCTAGTGGCATACTTTGAATGTGCTTTCACTCGAGTTCATAAACCATTGGGTTTCTCAACATCACCATTCTCAAAGTATACACATTGGAAACAAACTATATTCTATCTTAATGATCCCATTTCTATTTGTGCCGGTGAGGAACTTAGTGGGACGATTAAATGTGTACCGAATCCAAAGAATAAGAGGGATTTGGACATATCATTGGATCTTAACTTTAATGGGAAGAATTGCAAAATCATTAATAAGCATTTGGAGTATCGGCTGAGGTGAAGGAGTTAGGTATTTGCATAAGTTGGGAGACATAATAATTAATAGAGATGTAAATTAGAAAAGAACATTTAGGAGAGTATTTAATAATCCATTCATACATACATAGCTACCTAGGTATGGTCGTCGGCAATGCATGAGCGAGGCCAAATATGAGATGTAAGAAAGATCAAAAAATCTGGTGATGATTCATTTTTTGCGTCCGGCGGCGGGCCATCACACAGCCTCCTAGACCATACCAATATTATAATATCAGACAATGTTAGGTCTATCTGCAATTCGTCATTCAATAGCCCGATCGGGCGGCGCTGCTTCAAATTGCAATTACTCAGCAGCAATAAGGGCCCTTTCAACTACAGAATCACTCAAGGTTGAAAGTGCTGCTACTTCCACTCCTCCACCATCTGCCATCGCAAAGGAAGAGAATATTAAATATTTCAAGATTTATCGATGGGATCCTGATCACCAACAAAAGCCGGTAAGTATTTATAATTAAAGTGGTTGGTTTGTGTGTATATACGTAGTCTATACAAAATCTAACGCCAATATCTTGGTTGGATCTTTTTTATATCTTCTCTACACAATAATAAAACAACAACAGTACCTCTCAACATATCCAATAGATTTAAATGACTGCGGACCAATGGTCCTAGATGCATTAATTAAAATCAAATCTGAACAAGATCCAACATTAACATTCCGTAGATCATGTCGTGAGGGTATATGCGGTTCATGCGCAATGAATATTAATGGTCAGAATACATTGGCATGTTTATGTTACATTGAACCAAAGGATGAGAATGGCGAGAAGAAGAAGAGTAGTGATGTTACGAAGATTTATCCTTTACCACATATGTATGTTGTTAAGGATTTGGTACCAGATATGGGGAACTGTAAGTTTAAAATGTTGTTTGATATTGATTGAATATTTGTTATGTTGTTTAATTGTGGGGATTGAGATATTATTTATATTGGTTACTCATTAATCATTCATTATTGAACACACAAACAGTCTATGAACAGTATCGTTCTATTGAGCCATGGCTTCAATCTAAAGATGGTAAGGAACCAGGACAGGCTGAATTCTTACAAACACGTGAAGATCGTGCCAAACTCGATGGTATGTATGAATGTATTCTCTGTGCATGTTGCAGTACTGCATGCCCATCATACTGGTGGAACGCCGATAAATACCTCGGACCGGCCGTATTGATGCAGGCTTACCGCTGGATTGAGGATTCACGTGATGACAATACTGATAAACGATTGGCGGAGTTGGATGATGCGTTCAAGTTGTACCGTTGTCATACGATTATGAATTGTACAAAGGTTTGTCCAAAGCATCTGAACCCTGGTAAGGCCATTGCTCATATTAAGAAGAAGCTTGCAGATAAATAAGAGACAATGATTAGTGGTTTTGGTTTGGAATATGTTGGTGTGGTATTTGTAAGTTAGGGGGGTATTGGGGGATGATTGAGTTGGGGGTGTGGGATGAGGGTAAAGTTATGTAAATATTAGATCTCTAATTGAGATATATGTTTAATTCTACATTACTTGATGTATCTAGCTAGCTAGAGAAGTCATGTCCTGATGAAAGAATAGTCTAGATTAGTTGCTTTCCTTACAAACCAACCCTTCCAACTTCTTTAAGATTCAAAACAACTAAAGTTCATCTGTCACCTTCTCGATGGGGGTCCAATTCTTCTTCATACCACAAGCCTCCATGCACCTATCATCAACAAACGAACGGAAATACTCGGCGTACAATGTACAAAGACCCTTACGAGCAATGGCTTGGCACCAGGCAGAGGTGGCCTCACGGGGCTTGGTAATAGTCACATCATAATAAGAACTCTTCACCTTTTGTGGACCAACGGCATCAGCATCACGTTTGGCTCCAGTGATGAGAAAGTCACGAGCACGTGCAGCCTTGATAGTGGCATCCTTGTGAAAGAGTGCTGCGGGGTAAATTGTGTAGTCAAACAAGGCTTTCTCGATATCTTCCTGGTCCTTGAGCTGCTTGCGTTCCTTGACAGCCTCACGATCCTTCTCGCGTTCCTCGGCCCTTGAGTAGCCGGGGAAGCGACTTGATGCATGCTTCTTACCAAGGGCAGTGTTGGGTGTGAAGTTCATGAGGAAAGATTCCAAATCACCAAGTGGGATAACTGCCTGAGGGAAATCACCACACTGATCCTTCTTTGATTTGTCGTCTCCGGCAGCGTGAACACAAACTTTCACCTTGACAATCTCCTGTCGCTGACGTTCAGTCAGCATCCAAATAAAGTTTGATCCACCTTGTACAAGAGGTGCAGTAACTTCATTAGCATATACCTCAGGCGTAGTAGGCATTTGTTCCTCGGCAAAGTACACCCACCACTGTCCACAATCCTTATTGTTGTCCTGGCAAACAGGAGTAACTCCGCCAGGTCCAGACAAACTTCCAGGAATCCAAGACATATCAAATGAATCCTTGCAGGTTTCCCAACTTGCGGGGTGGAAGAAGTCGCCGTGCATCCTCCACTTGGCAACCTTGTTGTTCTCCTCGCTTACATAGGACACACGAACGAAGGATGGGATGAGGTATGGACTACTTGGGGCGGATGATAATACCACCGTAACACCATCACTCTCGTCATCTTTTTCCATTGGAGTTTGATTATCCTCAGACACTGCCGCGATTGCTAGATCAGCAGAGGCTTGGAGGAAGCCGTGAATACTTCGGAATGTAACCAATGTAGACCACTTCATTGCCACAAACAAATCATGATCGTCACTGCTAACTAAATCAGGATGTGTTGTCTTCACTGCGGGGTCGAATTTGGTAACATCTACATCCTTATCCGAAAGATATGGAGGAGAGAGGATTAAATCTTGCATCCTCTGTTCCATGAATCCACTCTTCAAGTCATGACATACGTCAGCAGTTTTGGCATTAGCCGTAACAACTACTTGAACAGGACTGGCACGATCCTCAACCTTGGGATTAGAATCCGCACCAGCCTTCATCGGATCAAACTTACCTCCGCAATGAGGAAGTTGAGCGTCCATCCAGTCGGTCCACACACCTGGAATAGGTTCACAAACCAAAACCTGAACACGTGCGGCAATATATCCAGTAGCACACATGGCATCAATCTCTTGTAAGTTACGTTCAAGATGTGTAGCAGCTGTTTCTTGTTCACTAATCCAAGGCCGAGGCTCAGCTGAATGCGGAGCCGGGGGTTTTGTCTCCCATAACATTGTTGTAGATCGACCTGCACCGACGGTATTTAAGGCAAATAATACACGACAACGATCATTCCCATCCTTATATAATTCTTCCCAAACCGATCCCTTACTACGGTCAGAACGACGTTCACTTCCCATGGCTAAACAATTATCTAGAATACGTTTATTATCATCATTAGCTGATGAGAAGAATTTATTAAATTCATCACCACCACCAGATTTATCAATGAAACGGGATGATACAACACCTGAATCATCACGTCCCTCAAATGAATCTGCCTTCTTACGAGATCGGGAATAGCGGTAGAAGTATTTCTGTTTATTTTTGTAGTAAGGCGCATATCATGTGAGCATATTGTTTCATTGTTTAATATAAGAGTATCAGGGTTTTATTATCTCCCTCCCCAATTACTTAATATTTAAGGTGCACCCAAATAATAAAATAGCCACAAATACACATAAACATACAACCACCAACACACAAAATACGAAACAAATCTATAGCCAATCAAACTCACCTGTAAAGGGCCCGTATATTCAAACCAATACTTAACCTCCTCAGGAGGAGTCTCAGTCATTAACTTGGTACGTTCAGCCAATTCATCCATTAAGTCTTTCATATAAGATGGTGGGTTCTTCTTCGAAATATTAGTTTCACTTAATCGACGTCCATTCTCACGTACGGGTGTATTGGCATAAATATGATTAGATGGTGTTGGCATATTATTATATGTGTTGGAGTTTGAAGATGAGGGAACAGCATTTTTATAAGCAAGATGTTGTTGATATGTTTCGGAAAATGAGGTACCTGCTGAGTAAAATAGTGCTGTGGCTGCGATTAGCTTGATGGCTGTTAAGATATTGTTACCACTGCTACTAAGATGATTGTTGTCTTCGTTAGAGGAAGAGGACATAGGGTCCTCGCCCTCAGTATTGTGATAGGAGTCGGCCGCCATGTTACTAGGTTCACCTACGTTATCTAAGTTTTTTATGTCGGGCAGATTCTTAAGATTACAAGTGTAATAATGGCGAATTGTTGTTGATTGAGTTGAGTTGATTGTACGATACGATACTTGTTTGCTTTGTGGCAAAAGTTCTGTAGTAACAGCAGGCAGGTTAGACTATTAGATATTTAGTGTTAGTTGTGAATAGTATTAGTATTGTTTGATTCAAGAGGATACCACATGCCAATTGAGAGTTGAGTGATATCATTTTTTGATTGGTTGGTTGTTTGTCCCTTTATATTTATATAGCCAGGAATAGTCCTAATTGCAGCGGATATTGAGTGTGAGTATTAGTGTTAGTGGATATTTGGTTAATTAATCAGTGGCGCTACGAAGTGAATGATCGGTATCTTTATACATTGCGAGAGATTTCTTTCGATATTAAATTAAAAAAACATAAACAATGTCTCTATTGGCATTATCACCTCAAGCATCAGTATTAAAAGAAAAGCTAGAAAAGTTTGTTACCGAGCGTTGTATCTCAGGCGAGAAAGAGTATGAAGAACATATTAATCAATTTAATGGATCAGATAGATGGATACCTGCTGCAATACCTCCTGTTATTGAACGTTTGAAGAAAGAAGCGCAGGAACTCGGATTATGGAACCTATTTTTACCGCATCAAGTTCCAAATCATTTGTTAACTGGTAGGGATGATAATGTTATATCACCATCAATATATCTGTCTAATCGGGAATACGGGATTTTATGCGAGGTGAGTTTATGTACCTATCTTCTATATAATATATTGTACATGCATTCATCTAATGCCCATCATGAACATATGATTTGTTGTATATCAGGTGACTGGAAGGTCATCATTAGCACCGGAGGCATGCAATTGTTCTGCACCCGATACTGGCAACATGGAAGTATTCCTAAAGCATGGAACTAAAAGTCAACAATCTACATATCTAAAACCACTACTAAAGGGCGAAATAAGAAGTGCTTTCCTAATGACAGAACCTGATGTTGCTTCAAGTGATGCACGAAATCTACAAACTAAATTGACAAAGATTGTCGAAAGTAATGGACGTGTAAAGTATGTATTGAACGGGAAGAAATGGTGGAGTACTGGTGCCATGGATCCAAGGGTGAGTTGGATTGAGTGTTTGAATATGTATACTATGCATGTTATATATGAACTCCACTCACTTTTAATCTTCATCTATAGTGTAAAGTTGCACTAGTAGTTGCAAATATGGATTATAGTCATCCATCCTGTTCGGCAGATGAAAAGCAAATGCAAACAAAACGAGGTAACCAAACTATAGTGATCGTACCGATGCCTCATCCTGGTGTTAAATGTGTACGACCACTCACAGTCTTTGGGTACGACGATGCTCCACATGGTCATGCTGAAGTATGGTTAGAGAATGTAGAGCTTGATGAGTCTGCTGTAGTATTGGGAGAAGGTAAAGGATTCTTAATCAGCCAATCTAGACTAGGCCCTGGTCGAATCCACCATTGCATGCGAGCAGTAGGCTTAGCTGCTAGATGTTATGAGTTAATGCTGGAAAGAACTTTTGAAAGACAGACATTCGGAAAATATCTACATGAGCATGGCTCATGTCGTGAATTGATCGCTGACTCTGCATCCGATCTTGAAGCTGCACGATTATTGACGCTAGCCTGTGCTGAGGAAATTGACAGGCTTGGAGCTAAAGGAGCAAGGGATAAGATTGCATTGATTAAGGTGACTGTTCCAGAACTCACATCACGCGTGGTAGACAGAGCAGTACAGGTGAGAGGTTCCACTTTTGTTTTTGTGTCTAATGTATACATATCTTCTGTTTGAGACTCAACTTCTTCATTTCTTTTAGATCTTTGGTGGTGCTGGCGTAAGTGGAGACTTTCCACTAGCAAGGGCTTTGGTAGGTTTACGAACTCTACGCATTGCCGATGGTCCCGACGCTGTACACAAGCAAACATTAGCACTGTTAGAACTTAAGAAAGCGAAGAAGAGGACACAGTCAAGAATATAATAGTATACCAAATTGGGATACAGTTACAGTTTAGAATATAAAGGTAGACAGCGTGGTACTAATATCAATCGTCTTTAAGGTAGTAAATGATGAACAATGATTTGGGACATACTAAGAATAAAAGGAGTCTCCAGAGATTGGAATACCACATGCTTGTCATATCACAAGTGATGTGGTCACAACATCTACTCTTCACTCACTCACATCAAATGTCGGCTGAAAAAAACTCCGACTAACCATCCATGTGAGTAGAGGATAGAAGAAGGTCCAAAGATGTGAGTTAGTACAATTCGATAAAGATATATTATTTGTGAATATTAACGTTGGAACTAGTAGAATGGCTTCTCAACGGCAGAGAAAATAGTTCTCAAGGGCATGCATTTATGTGAGTGAACCATCATAATGAAACTCTGCCAAATGTTGCTTTCATAATCTCCATTACTGGCCATGCCATTGCAATAACACCATCGCTCAAGCCCCAATACATTATCACAACACAAATAGAACAACATGAAGAGCTTCAACAATACTATCGTCATCGGATTTATGCTATTAGCCCAGCGAACAATCGCCAAGGATACTACTACTCGTGGCCTCCGAACACAACATAACAAACATCTCAACACCAAACACAAGCAAACGAATAATGATATTGAGGAAGATGTAGCCTTCTTTACCCAGACATTACAAGGAGGTAACAACAATGCATCAACAAGGAAGGCACGTAAGGCAAAGATTATCCACACCAGCAACAATATGAATGGCAAACAGGGTGATGATATCACTGAGGATGTGGCATTCTGGACACGTGCATTGCAAAGCTCAATGCCACCCACGCCTCGTCCACCCACTCCTCGTCCTCCGACTCCTAATCCCCCTCCTACACGTCCTCCAACGCCAATTACACCTGCTCCAGTACCAGTACCAGTTAGTACACCAAACCCTACCGAACTTTCTGTCACACCTGCCCCAGTTCCAACTCCAACATTCAACTGTCCGTCAGCCGAATTTGTAGGATGTACAGCACCTGATCCACAGGACTTTGAGGATGAATGTCCAACTATCGGACAACCTTGCATTGGGGGTAATCCCGGTGAATTCTGTTGTCGTGATGCCTGTCCTCGTAACTACTGTACTGCCAAGCAAGCACCTGCAATGGTTGCCACTAAGTCTGAATTGAACGGAGAAGTTGATGAAGTTCAGCAGACCTATGGAAATATCGTCCCTAATAGATCTAGGGGTTCTAGATCATCAGGCAAGTCTGGTAAAGGATCTGGTAAGTCGGGCAAAGCATCATCTGGCAAGTCTAGTAAGGGATCTTCAAAGTCCAGTAAGGGATCAAGCGGAAGTGGGGGTTACAGCCGTCGTCAATATTAAAGGGGTTAGTAATAGTACAGGCTTGAGTTACAGAGAAGAAGAAGAAGATACATGACGAAACCTAAGATCTGTTATGTGTGTTAAATGTTAAGGACTCAGCTGTTAAAGGAGTGGCCCATGTCTAGTGAAAGAATGAGGAAAGGAAAAAGAATGATGTTATGTAAAAAAAATGTTTAACTTAGTACAGTGATAAGTTATTGACTGTGATGACCAAACAGTTACAATTCGTAAGTACCTATATAAACAAACTTTAGATTGGTTTAATTTATATCATGTATCTCACTACGGTATGAAGCGAGGCCTCGACTAGACAAGCGAAGGATTCAATTCAGTGTCGTCTTAGCCGTCTCATGGGCAAACACGTCATTCTTGGTGCCAAGCAACATTTCTCCCTTTCCATATACAAGGGGATTATGATGCTCTATCCTCATTAGCCTAACATTATAGTCATGCTCTTCCGATGCATATCTAAGCCTATCCATCTCTACTATATGCTTAGCTCGTCGTTGATGCTCTCTCTGTTGGGAAGGAGTTTGGGGTCCTAGCCCTACATCTGCAACTTTTGCAAGGGTAGTGTACTGGTCTTCTATTGTTAAGAACTCCTTGCCATCTTGACCAACCATTCTACTTCTGAGCCAAGTCGATCTTGGATAATTGATGTCTGATGTTGCCCCACTTCTCATAAATGAAGCCGATGAATCGTAACTACTTTGTTGTGTTGTTGGTATATCACTGCGTTTTGTTAGGCTCTTTGCCGTGCAGCAAGGACATATAGCAAAGGGGGCATCACAAGCGAATGCCAACTCCATTGCCATATCTGATGCTGATCCACAGGCATGTAATGATACTATTATCACATCATTATCTGGTGGAATTTGAGCTAGAATCTCATGCACATTTGCCAAATCTTCACAACATGTTTTGAGATATCCAGATGGCAATATTGTTTTAGCTCTTTCTTCCAACCTCTGCAATGCATGCCTGTTTACATCTACTGCAAGAACATTCACATAATGATTGTTTGGTATATTGTTCTCAAGAAGTAGCCCAGCTAGTCCAATTGCCAAGTTGCCAGCGCCACATCCAGCGTCAATGATTGTGACATTACTATTTTGCGATTCAAGAAGCTTGGATACAATATAATAAAAGCATTCAACCTGTACTCGTTTTCTTAATCCTCGTTCTGTCCTCTTTGAAGTACCTTGCCTTATTTTACCACCTCTCATCGGATCTAATTCAGGTATAACCTCATCCCAATTGATTTTATATTGTGTTGGTATTTTCAATGTAGGTATATCATTTGTCATTGATGATGTTGATCCGTCATCAGTTTTCTGTTCAATCAAGTCTAATAGACTCTCGGTTCGTTGTCGTCTTTTTGCAGTACGGCGTTGCCAACGAGAAGGTTCATTTGCAACTGGGGAAGTCAGTGCATCTATTTGATTTTGTATTGAAATAAGCAGAGCCATCACAATACAACATGGCCATATCATTATTCGAGAAGAGTGAAAAGTACCATAATTCATCATATGCATCTATTTGGATATCTATCGAATCATTCCTTTCCACAAGCATACCGTGAGTAACCGGTGGTAAACCAGACCTACGCAACTTCATAGTTCATATCATTTGAGGCTCCCTTTTTGCCTTTGCTCGCATCAAAAAATCTTCAGTACACTGAAGATTTTTTGATGGGTGGTATCCTCCCATGCCACTACTCTTACTACTGCCTCCTCCTTTGAACAACCCTTGATATACTATTGACTTTGAGTGGTATAAACGCTGATTACTATTTACCCTTTCATCTTCTAATATGCCGACGAAAAGTCACATCCTAATACCTACGAAGAAGAGCGGCGGAGAAGATGGAGTGTGCGAGCAAGAGGATTTGCAACAAGTTGACAATAATGAACATAGGAACATCACCATCAAGAAGAAACGTAAACTAGGACGACCAATTGGATCAAAAACAAAGAATAGAAAGAAGAAGAAACCAAAACGAGATACTGAAAGTAGCTCATTTATTGATATATCTGATGTACCAGAACAGCCACCAATTCTCAAAAATGATTTCACTAATGTAAATACAATATATAAAGATAATTTTCGTCAACGTCCAGTTGGTCCAAAGAGTTCCAAATATACAGGTTGCTACTATGAAAAGTCATGGGGAAAATGGAAGAGTCAAATAATGGTTGACGGGCGTGTACGATCTATTGGATATTATGATGAAGAAGAGGATGCTGCAATTGCTTATGCAAAAGCGGCTTTCAAGTACAAACAAAAGAAAGGAAGCCAACAGATATTTGGTGGATTAGATCTCAGTAACATCCCCGAGCAACAAGAGTTGATCACATCTAATTCTAGCAGTGGTTACAAGGGTGTGAAGAAAAACAAGAAGCGATGGGAGGCAAGGATAAGTATTGAGAAAGTGCCTAAAACTCTAGGAACGTTCGATACTCCCGAAGAAGCTGCACAGAT
>Ga0214477_101136_pt1 | contig 14432 bp, 8 predicted proteins | sample M1_20Mar14CPVII9_FD_165058 | JGI IMG/M metagenome (GOLD analysis project Ga0214477, IMG submission 165058) | Marine eukaryotic communities from Monterey Bay, California, United States - M1_20Mar14CPVII9sort6BwellC16 | ecosystem: Environmental > Aquatic > Marine > Unclassified | place: USA...
CTCTCAACTATGATGACACACAAGATGTGCACAATTGTTGCAAAGGAAAGGATACCTCTTATATATCAATCAAATGCCGACGCCGCGGGAACGCCACCTTCGCCGCCGAGTTATAACCTTAGACAATAGTTAGTGTAGTTTATTGTGGTCTCGGATTGATCTAGCTGCGCGTCTTATTTCATCTTCTACTGCGCTTTCTGCTCTTAATTCACAATTCATAATTCACACTGTTTTGTTTATCGTATCCTAATCCGATATGTACGATAAATATTCGAGTACAATACGCCATTTTGACAACGTAATCTTTGCAATTATGAGAGTGTAAATATAATAACACAGTCAACACAGTGGCACGTCTTCACTCTATAGCAATAGACGCTCTAGACAGGGTAATATATACACTAGCCCTACTGTTGATAGATACCAGTCCGTCGGCGGCGGTATACGAAATAAAATCTCCGCTTTTTCACATCTGAAATTTATTTGAGGGTGTACCATCATCAATAATGGATGATAACACAGATAACAATAATGGCAATGAGCCATTAAATAATAACAACAACGAAGGGGTATCAATGAATGATACTAACGACAACGACGTGCAGCACAACGCATCCTCGTCGGCAGCAGCTAGCAATAATAACTTACAAGGTGCACCATCCACTCAAAATAATACACAAGATGATGCACCATCTAATACTAATAACAGCACAGCAGCTACCAACAACAACACAGCTAACAATAATAACAATCGTGTAATATTCTCGACAACTAATGACAGTCCGTCAACACAATCTACAACTCAAGCCACAGTAAATAGCAGTAATAATCAAATTATACGTCAGTCTCAGTCTACCACAAACTCAAATAATAGTAATTGTATACATCCAACGTTACCATTTTTAATAACACATTGGCTATCCAATTATACTGCTGCCTCTACCACCACCGCCGAGAAAGAAAAGGCATTACAAACAATTCAAAATCAGGCATTAATATTAGCTAATGCTTTTGAAACGTTAGGTGAATTTGGTACCTCTTCTACAGGTGGTTTGGGACGATTAACTGCTGAGGAGGAGGGGGTAATGGGAAAGGCTGAGGGGACTGTAAGGAGTACGACATATGCTGATTTAAAACGTAAATATTCACCACTATTACAAATTGGTAATGGGGTTGGTAACAACATTAGCAATGTTGCCGGAAGTACGGCACAGAGAGGCAAGGGTAAATCTCTATTGGACAAACTAGTCTCATCATCGTCCACAACTCCATTATCTGAAGAGTTACATCTACCATGGAGTTTATTATTATCAGCGTATGAAAATTCTATACCAACCGCAAGTGAAATGAGTGATGCTACCAAATTGGATAGTTTAGGTAATTCTGGATTGATGAGTATATTACCAAATGGTAATATTTTACGTCGTCTTTCTTCACCTGGTGGTGGTAGTTCACCAATTAGGGGTGGGAGGAAGAGGGGTGTATTTAGTGGTGCAGGACGACGATTGGGTGAAGAAGAAAGTGGTGCGGTAGTGCAGATTGAGAGGAGTAGTGTGCCATTAAGGGAATTGTCGGTGATACAAACTATGAGCGCTGCTCAAGGTAAGTTTAGACAGTTATGTGTTCGGGGTGAGGGTTAGGGGGTTTGGGTGCTTGATATTTGCCACGGCTGAGAAGTTATCATAACCTCTACGGCTTTTCTTTTCGTGTCGGACACTAACATTTATCTTTCTCTCTATTTTGATACCCTACACCCCACTCCCTTTAGCATCTCGTAAACAACTCGCCCTACGTATACAAATACATACCAAACGTCAAGAATTGGAATCAACATTAACAACATTACAAACATCCATCGAAAAACAAACAGTAGCAAAGGGTAAAAAGCGTACTGAGGCGGAAAGACTACAAGATAGTGAAACTGAAATGAATAATTTACATCGTATTATATCACAATTACAAGTTCGATCGAATGAATTGGGTACTAAATATATGAATGATATGAGTATGATTGGATTAAGTTCAAGTGAATCAACTTCATTATATGAAAATGCAAGGGTAGTACAAGGTGAATATAACGAGGCATGTAAGATTCATGGTGTACATTCCCCATCATTACGTCAGGTATTATTAGGTACCAATCAGTTTGTACAACGTCGTAATAACCTTGGTTATGGTGCAATGGCACATTTACCAGGTAAAAACAATCTAATCAATTCAGCAATACACACACGTCAATATCAAAGTCATCCTCGTGTCGTATCCCCATCATCATCATCATCCAACAATACATCGACTACATTGTCAATACTCAAATCAAAATTATCACATTCCATAACAATTAGTTCTCATCTCATCTATCCAGTATATTGTTTAAAGTTTGATAAGACAGGACGATACTTTGTTACCGGGAGTGATGATCAGACTGTTAAGATATTCTATTTGGGTGCCTCTTCTGATGATTCGGAACAGCATGCCATTGGTAGTAGTGCCGGTGCTGTTGATTTAACAGTCGAATCTAGTAGTCATACCAAAACAAAAAAGTTTAATTATGGTGCTAATATGAGAGGTGCAGTATTGGTATGCACATTGAATGGGCATGCGGGTGTCGTTACTGATATTGATGTTAGTTCTGATAATGCACTATTGGCAACGTCAAGTGCTGATGGTGATGTACGAGTTTGGAAGCTGGAAGATGGTTCTCCTGTTGCTATTTTGAGAGGACATAAGGATGGTGCTAATATGGTAAGTCTGTTTTGTCTTGAGGGCTTAGATGGAGGATTGTTGACTGAGTTGTTTCTCATCCCTTCTTCTCCAACTCCTCGCCATACCCTTAGGTATCCTGGTCTACACTTACCCCATATCGTCTTGTAACTTGCGGCGAGGATGGACTGGCACGTATGTGGGACATCAAGAAGGCTGTAATCAAGAAATGTGGTCAGTACTATTCATGGCTCAGGCAAGAAGGAGATGATATCGACAACGAGGAAGATGATATGGAAGCAGAAGATTGTTCTCCAGCCTTGAATATGAATCCCTTACCACCGCCTCCTCCACCACCACCGATACAACAAGATGGCGATCCTCAAGTTGCAGAAGCTGTAGCAGTAGCAGAAGATGAAGGTGCCGCCGCTCCTGGTCTTGATGCTCAACAAGGGATAATCAATGCCGGCATCATTGCGTTTGGTCAACACTACGGTGAATTCCAAGCCAACAATCGTATCGATAAGGGTGTTGAATTAGTAGCTCAATTACAACACGGAGCTGTCCTTCGTGAAGATGATCGTTTAACACGAACATCGGGTAAGCCTGTTAAGGTAATGTGTATTGCACGATGTCCTTTGGGTGGTCATTTTGCAACCGGATCAGATGATGGACATGGACGGGTCTGGGCTGATGATGATGATTGGCAAGTTGAGAATCTTGATAATGAGTTTAGTGAATTTGATATCGAGGATCGTAGATTGACTAGGCAGGGTGGCAAATTGAAGACTCATCCTGGAAATGGTAAGTTATACACATCTTGTGTCACTATTGTACTGTCCACATCATATGCATCTAACCTGATCGATACTTTGTCCTTCTATGCACAGCTCCGTCAACAGAAAGATTACTAGCCACATTACGGGAACATAACAATCCTGTTACCGATCTATTGTATTCAGGTGCTGGTGATCGTATCATGACAGCAAGTATGAGAGATGGGAACGTCTGTATCTGGTCAGGATTCTACCACAGTTCTTCACACTCCCGATTCTCCAACTTGGGACAAGTTATCATTCGGCTAAGTGCCGTTTCAGGAGGTGGACCGAGTACCGCCAATGTCCATTGTGATGGAGTAGCTTGGACTTGTGATGATTCAAAGGTCATTACATCTCAGTCAAGCCCAACCAAAGAACCAAACTCTGCGGATATTATCCCGTTTAGTCACATGATATATGTATGGGATAGTCATACGGGCAAATGTCTTCTTGGACTAATGTCATCACACAGTCGACTCTGTTCTGCCTTGGCTCCACATCCCGAACTACCTTCGGTGATTGCTTCGGCAGGTTCTGATGGGGTAGTTAATGTCTGGGATCTAGACCGTGGTGACTGTTTCTATACCCATGCCAATGATTTGTTACATGGACCAGTTGAACCGGCAACGAATCGAGGCAAACGATGTGGCTACCTTGAAGTTCAATTCAGCCCGAATGGATTGCAGCTGGTGCTAAGTGATGAGGGTGGACGGGTTACGGTATTGGACACACCCTCCACAAATGTGGGCAATCCAGACGACAAGTTAACATCCTGGTCCTTGTCTACTCCAACTTGGATGAAGGAACAATACTTTGCTAATGATTATTATGAATTATTATACGATTCAAACGGATACTGCATCGAGCGTGGATCGGCTCAACCTCCTCACAAATCTCCCGGAGGAGTCCGATGCACCCACGAAGGAGTTCCCTATCCAGAAGAGATGAGGGAAATCTATCAAGAGTTAAAGGGTCCACTTCCATTACCACTGAAAGATGCTCGGTGGCATCGGGACAACATTCGTTCCCAGAGAGTTGAGGTTCGGTTTGAGAGTGGAGCTTCTAGTAAGGGCAAGAGGATTCAAGTCAAGAGCCCCGACTTTACACAGCGGTGCCTTACAACTCCCATCATCAACAAGGCAGGGAAGCTTGTCCAACACGAGAGGAAGAATCTATCCTTGGTCGCATCAAGCTCAAGAGGTCCCGTGGGTGGTACTAATCGGAATTCGAATACATCTTCTAATAGGCGAAGTAGTAGTGTTATCTGGAGAACTGATGAACCAGAAGATGAATTCGATGATGAGGAGAGTGATGACGAAGAGTATGTTGGTAATGGTCGTACATTAGAAGAAAGTAGTGATGAGGAAGTAATTGAAATGGATGGCCGCCGATCATCAAGGCGTAGTAGTAGAGGACGACAGGGACAAAGAGGAGGAAGTAGACGTCGTCGTCGGGGAGAGAGTTATGAATCAGATGACTCTCAAACATTACGACCAGCGAGATCATCGTCCAGAACATCGTCACGACCAGCTGCTCATGATGCATACATGGAATTAGATTCGGACGATGATGATATTGAAGAGATTATCAGCAATACGACAGAGCCAAGTGGGAAATTCGAAGCAGACTGGACAGTTGCAAACCACATATTCAAAATGCCTAGATACAAGGGAGAAGACCTTCGAAGGGCATGGGTTAGTCGGATTAGTCCTCCCAAGAATCAAAGGAATTACTGTCCACAAGTTGGGGATTCGGTAGTGTACATACCAAGGGCACATTCTGAGACATTGAAGAAGTTCCCAATTAGTGGCTACTCTCCTCCTTGGGCTGCATGGCCTACAGCCTATCCTTGGCCAGTTGTCCGCTGCAAGGTCACACATGTCAGATACAGATTCCCATATGATATGTACTACAATTCTCGTTCTCGAGATGATAAGTTGTTGGGAGTGGCAGCCATTTACACCCTTGAGATTACTGGTGTACCTACACAACAGTCAGGCCGTACCCTTCCATGGCCAGCTCCGTCCTTCGTTTCTCCCGTTGCCATTAGGACTCGTTCTGTTGGATCTATCAAGTTCGAGGTGACTGTATTTGAAAGTGATATGGAAGAGTTCCTCGTTCCGGACTACCAATATCTGTGGAGAGTTAAAGAGTTGGAAAAGGCTATCGAGGCAAATGATGGAACTGTCAGTGGACTTTCTGTCACGGTTTGCTATCCAAATGACAGGACGGACAGGGAAGACGCTGATTATTTAGAATTCGATGCTCAGTTAGTCAATATTGCCGAAACAAGTAATGACGAGTTTCACTTAATTGATAGCGGGCACAATGCATTGACATTGCAATGGCATGTGGAAGGTGGTTCTGGAGTTACAGATGAAGTGTCTTGGCTCAGTGTTTGGGATATTAATGTGAAGAATCCCTCTCGTCCAGTCCCCTCGGCACCATCATTGGATCAATCGACTATGACTGCCATACGATCAGCATTAAACACCATTGAAACACTGGATAACGATGTCAAGACATGGTATTTCGATCAACCAGACGTTAGCAGATATACCGACTACTTTGATATGATCGAAGGTAAGTGGAAGTTAGAGTTGTAGTCTATCGTTTGCTTGTACTTACTGTACCACTGACTCTTGCCTTCTTTCCGCCATTTAGTACCCATGTATCTAAGTCTAATTCTAAAGCGGCTTAGGAGTAACTACTACACCAACAAGTTGAGTGTTCTTGCCGATATTGAATTGATTGAACAGAACTGTTACAAGTACAACGAGAACAATAATGATATGCATGATTTGGCATGTGAAATGTATGACAAGTTCCAATCTCTTATGAATGCTATTGAGGAGCCTATGGCTTATGATAGAGAGAGTAGTGATGATGATGAATCAGTTAGTCAAGATGCCGCCAGTCAACCGTCTTCTAGGGCACAGCGAGCTGCCAGAGCTTCTAGGTCTCGTACTGCTCGAACGGATAGTATTGGACGAGATAATAATGAAGAAAGTGTTGATCATCAAGAGGTTGCACCCCGACGAACTCGTCGAGCTGCCGCTTCCCAGAGGACTTCACAACCCGAGAGTCCTCCTGAGAGTCCTTCCCGAAGAACATCATCAAGAGCAAGAAGTGTAAGAAGTAAGCCCACCTACACAGAGAAAGACTCAGATGATGGTGAAGAAGAAGAAAGTAGTAGCGATGAGGATGAGATCGAGGAAGAGGAGGAAGAAAGTAGTGGCGGAGAAGCATCAGAAGATGATCAAAGGGGCAGACGGCTGCCTCCACGGGGACAATCAAGACGTAGTAAACCGAGCTATGCCGATGTAGGAAGTAGCGGAGATGAAGAAAGTAGTGAAGAAGATGAGGTTTCAAGTGAAGAGGAGGTGGTTACGACGAAGAAGAGGAAGAGAGGAGGTGGTGGGAGGCGTTCTACTTCTACTGCCGCCGCTGCTGTTGAACCTAGGAAGAAACGAGGTCGTACGGTCAACTACCCTGAACTACCGCGATGGGAACATGTAACAAGGAGACAGATACATCGTGTCGGCACTGCAATCCTAGTGGAATTAGTAAGTCGTTAGCATCTGGAGATCATATGTTCCTTTTTGTCTCATGCTTATCTCACCTGCCGATTCATACACCCTCGCTTCATATTATATCACAGAGAGAATTAGATACGTTTGGCTTCTTCACAATACCGGTAGTTGAGGCCTTCCCAGAAGTGACTGATGAATACTCACAAGTCGTTGATGAACCAATGGACTTTCGTACAATCGAGGAAGAACGGCTATCTACTTATGGACACATCTCGGAGTTACAGGATGACCTTATCCTTGTATTTCGTAACTGTTGTATCTTCAATGAAAACAATCCGGAGTATTATAACTATGCCTTGGATATCTGGCAGAGATTGAATGATGTCTTTGATGATGTGGTTAAGAATAACTATAAGTAGAGTTGGGGAAGTTGTGGGCGAGAGGTGAAGGCAAGATGTTTCTTGTTGGACGAGGTATCTCAATAGACCATAGGGGAGTTGGGGCATATGGCTGCAGGGCAATAGCTAAATATAGAACCAGAAATAAACATATGATCTTAGCCTTGACATCAATTCGAGTGATCTATTCAAGTTCCGATTGAAGAATTGAAAGCACACCGCTCCAAGAGGATACCGGCTTGGTACTGGTACGTAGGATCTCGTAGACATGCGTTTTTGTGTTACCCCGCTAAAATAGTCATGCCCCCCAGCCCGATCGCCCCCTTATTGTCTCATAATTTTATGCAATAGCTCGCGATGACGATAACAAACAAAACTAAGGCACGGCTACTAGACATTAAATATTAAAGTGGCATCTTCATCTTCTATTAACCTTTTTTAGATACGGCATCTACATAATATTGTCCATCTACGGTTTAAAAAGGGTACCAGCATACTACAACTATAAGCCGGGGGACGCCGCCCCCCATCATTACATTGCAATACAATACACAACAATACGATGCCAAAGAGGTCAAAGACTACTCCCTCACAAAGTGAAGGCCGTAAATCACGACGGCTGGATAAACTATCCTATTTTAATAATGATGTACCACATGAGATATCTCCTATTACATCAATATTTAGGTTGGCATTTGCAGCCTTTATCATCAACACAGCCAGTGCAGCAGCAGAGCCGTCATTCTTTACAATCCAAGGTACTCATAAATGGAGTCTATCCCTCCATCTATGTATGAAACCCATTGAGTTTAGTGCATTATTAATTGGTTGTGAGTTAGTAGATATGAGAAATAATAAGACATCCGGAGGGGTTGATGTTAGGTTAAATAAAAAGAATTGGGATTATTTCATTGATAATTATATTAGGAAGGGTGAATTACCATCAAATGCAGTATGTGAAGTAACCCACCACAATAAAATATATCTCGATGCGTTACAAGATGGGGCAAAGAGTAGTACCCGTGATGGACCCTTCAAACAAATGAGTTTACTTCGGTTAGGTGGATATAATAATAATGTTACCTCTGTCAATCCAACATTACAAATCAATGATTGTACGGATCCTCCTCCCTTCCATACTCGTATACGAACTGCACAACGTAAATTAACGAATAAAATTCGAAAATACGCTCGTGATATATATGTGGGGGACGATATTGATTATGTTGTGAAGTGGGTGGAGATGTTGGAATTGGGAGGTAAGAAAATGGCACCTCCACCTCCACCATCAAAACCAAACAATAGTACTGCCAACAACAATACTGATCCAACTCCAATTAAACCACCATCATCTGCACCTCCCATTAATAATGAAATAACCCCTGGTACCAGCACAGAAACAAAATCATTAGCACCAACAAGTAACATCGGCGGGGATAAAAACCCCGTGGCAACACAACTTCGTATGTCCGACAATAATAAACTCCATATTAGCAACGAAGCACAACGGTTAATGCAACAATTAGTGGCACAACTTGAAGCTGATAATCCTGGCTGTAACATTATGCCAACAGTACCCACTTCCATTGAATCATCTCCTCCAGTTGCAGCCGCCGCCGCCGCCGCTCGTGTTGGTCATCCAAATAATCATACTTTGAATGAAGAGAATCAAAAAAAGTTCAACCTACTTGCCACGCTAGCATATGATGTAATGAGCGCCCCAACACCCAATGTTACCATAGATGCGCCGGCTTATAATCGCGAGACTCTCCTTCGCCAACTTACTTCGTGCATGTATGGCCATGACGAACCGATCAGTTATGAAACAACAAACTCCAAATACAGGCATACATTTTGCAAAGTTACTACGAAGACATTTGATGAATCATATTTAAATCTAAAAGAAGGTATGAAGGAACTATTTGGTGTCAGTCAGCACGGGCTTGTTATGGAACATGTACTAGATTACTGTTATAACAAACACGAGATTGAAATGAAGAAGGCGTTACGGGAAATGAAACTTATTCCCAAGAAGATGTCCGTTTACGAGACAGCAGTTATGATGGACGAGGCTGGCATTCTAGGTAACAACTTGAGAAAGCTAACACAGTGCATGGTATGTTTCATGGGTTTAGACAAGAGGTTAATGGCGGATGAGAATGAGTTACGGGAGTTGGGAAAACATTGTGTGGTGCCGGTATGTGATGTGTACGAACACCCAACAACGGACAAGGACAATTGCCTAATGGAGAAGATCCGTTGGTGGTATAAAGACGCGGAAGAGATGTATGTTCGATCACTACAGAGTTTGGTAGATGGTATTGAAGATTTTGATCCCAACAAGGTCAAGTGGATATATGCCTGCCATGGTGGGGATCACGCCACGAAAGATGTTGGGAAATTTCGTATGGTGGCTAAGTGCATTATGAATTACGATGGAACTATAATTGAAGACAGTTACAGTATTGCTGATGTTGAGTGTAGAAAAGACTCGGCTGCCATTCTAAAGAATACAATTATGCCGGCGGTTGTTGATGGTATGAATGCTATTACTACAGGTAAAGTAATCTTCCATTGTGAAGAACAGTCAACGAGGATAGAATTAGTAGCCGAGGTTGGTGACGAGAGCACGGGAGTTGTAATTCGTCCCAAGACTTTTTTAGCTGGGGATATAGCCTTCTTAGCCGCCATGCTTGGGCGAGAAGGATACGAAGGTTGGTGGTGTATGTGGTGTTGGCTTATGAAGCCCGACTGGTTTCATGGCGTTTGTAAACATGATCAGCCACTATACAAGTCATGTACCGAAGAAGGTTGTACTCATCACCAAGGGCTGGACATACAAGAAATCATCAATCAGTGTGTAGAGAATGACGCCAATAGTGCTCAAGGTCCAGCCCGCAAAGGAGTTAAAATGAAGCCAATGTTAAACAAGAATACTATCGTCCTTGCCCCAGGCTTGCATCTCATGATGGGTATTGCCGAGATGTTGATATCATACTTCTTTGATAAAATTGATGAGCACGTCGAACCACTTAAACGACATGAATTGGCAACAAGGGAGTCCATACCAAAAAATGAAGCCTTGCTAGAGGAGGAAGAGGCAACACTTCGAATCTGGAAGGATTCTGTGAATGGAGGGATGAAACTGAAGGAGTTGAATCGGGATTCTAATAAGTTAAGAAGGAAGATAGAGAACGCTGCTGACAATGCTTCACCAGAGGATATAGAGAAGAAGACAGATGTAGATGAGCGTATCAAGGCGCTTAAGATGGTACAAGATAGATATGAGAACAATATCAAGACATTCAAGGCGGCCATTAAGTCAGCAAAAGATGAATGGAAAAAGGTTCGTGACGAAAAAAAGTTAGATAAAACATCTATATTCAACAAGTGTGAGGCTATCTTGAAGAATTATCGTATCTCCAGGGCTGCATATCACGGAGGCAAGTTTACGGGGACGGATATTATAAAGATGATGAATAATGCAGTGGAGATATTTGATGAGATGAAGCAAGTTATGCTAACTGAGGGGCGAGTAAAAGATGGTACTGACAAAGACAAGGAAATCATCACAGAGTTTTGTACCAATACAAGGGATGGTCTCCAACTATGGAATGATATCTTTGCTCGTATGTCGAATCTAAAAGCTGATATGAATGACGAGTATTGCAATAAAACACAGAAGAGAATTGATGCGGCGATGGCATTTATGAGAAAGTTAGAGTTTAGTATCACTCCCAAGCTTCATGCTGTGGAATGTCATGTTGTATATCAAATGAGAACTGTAGAAGGTTTTCCGTATATGCTTGAGCAGTGGATAGAACAATATCATCAGAAAGGTCACAAAATGGATACACAATGGCACGGACAAACATGGGAACATCAGTCGAGGTTGGTGTCCGGTAAAGAATATTCATTGCAACGTCCTGAATCAAAGAAGGCGGCAGCTAAACTTGGAAAGTATTTTGGAGTAAAGAAACGTCAGCGTAATGAAGTGGTAGTAGCCAAAGAGAATAAGATCAAGGAGGAAAGAAAGGGTGGGTATGATAAGATATTGGCTTTGTTGGCAAGGGTTGACGAGGATGTAGAGATGGAAGATGAAGAAATGGAGGAAGATACTACAACTACAACAAATAGGTCCTCTGGTCGTGGTAGAGTTGCACGTGTATGGCATAGATGTGAAGGATAATTAATGTAGAGAATATCTTATGTGTATATCATTCATATCTAGTCTATACCATACCATATATGAGCGATAATGACACAACTACGTAATTTTTGCACCTTATGTTGGTGACATATGAGAGTAATTCAAAGCCTATACGGCGAATCCGACCAAACCAACGCACCACAATGTAGGTAGTTATGTTATTGATAGGTGCGGTATGTCTAGGACGATCATCGGTTGAGTTGGGATATGTATAGGAGGGTTTAGTCCACCAACGAGTGCTCAAATCTCACATTCTGTGGCTCCACGTTGAAGCAAAAGATACCGGATTATAGTAATGAGACTATTATGCCCTAGATGTACCGAGGCCTACGTAGGAATTCAATTCTTGGAGCGGTGAGCACACAAGATGTGTACTTTTTACTACCCAAAACAGAGTTTTCTCAATACATATTTCATGAAAATTTAATAACACTTTCTGTTTCTTTCCTTTGTTGAGGAGTCTACGGTGACGGCTAATCAGAGAGGAATACACCCAACAGAGAGAGCACTTGTCCATTATCATTAAATTGATAGATATTATTAAGGGTCTTTACTTGCCCATTATTTGTCAGCGTGTTACGATAAAGTACAAGTTTACATAAAGGTGCACGACATTAATTTTATTGTCAATACCAAACCTAACACATTAGTATACAAACCTTCCCGACAATACCATCATCATTAAATTTACTACATATTGAATTATATTAAGGTAGATACTCTACCGAAGACTACGGAGACAAATCTGGTGTATATGCAAACGCTGCACAATACACAATAATAATTTATAAAGAATGAGTGAAGTAGAAAATACATCGGTATTCATTTACAATGGAGAAGATGAAGTACCGATAGATGTTACAAATATCAGGGTGAATTCGTCCGTCACCGTTATACGTGCACGTGCATTTCAACACCTACATAATTTGGAAGAAGTTGAGTTACCCGAGGGGCTGATACGAATTGAAAATAATGCCTTCGAAGAATGTGAATCTTTGAAAAGGATTAACATACCCTCGACAGTAGTAGAGATTGATTATCGTGCATTTGAGAACTGTAAACAATTGGAGGAGGTAGAATTGCCTGACGGGCTGATACGAATTGGATTTAATGCATTCAATTGTTGTGAATCTTTGAAGAGAATCATAATACCCTCTATGGTGACAGATATTGGACGATCTTCTTTCCTCTATTGCAGCAGCTTATCCGAGGTGGCACTATCAGAAGGACTTGAAGTAATTGGAAAAGATGCGTTTAGTAGATGCAAAGCATTGGTATCAGTTACTCTCTCATCTTCTTTAAAAGTTGTTGGTATAGAATCATTCGAAGGCTGTGAGAGATTGAATGAAATACATATTCCTGATACCATAGAGAGTATACGATCAAGGGCATTCAAGAATTGCAATTTTACAAACTTCCGAATGCCTCCTTCAATTGGGAATGTTGTTGATATCAATATAGTGGAGGGTAATAAATCCCTAGTTTCACTTGAATTATCGGAAAACGTTACACAAATTACCGTTGACGGAGATTATGCATCGCAACCACGGCTAGAATCTTTACGGAATGTTGCATTACCATCAGAATGTGAAGTAGATAATTGTACAGATTTGAGGGTTGCCTTTCCGAATGAAGATGTGGATACAATACCACAAGCATTACAACAAAGATTTGATGACCTACCAATACACAAGATATGTTACTACCAGTCATACCAAGATAATGAAACTACCATGCAGCATCTCAAGCGGGAGATCAACCCTTGGTCAACAAAGTTTCCTGGTCAGTTAAATGTTTCGGGTAAAGAACAGGACTGCTTGGGGATGACTCCATTACACATATTAGCATGCTCAACCAAACCAACAATTGAAATGTATCGATTATTGATTGATAAGTACCCCGAAACACTGATAATGAAAGACAAGTGGGGAGATGTCCCTCTGTTATATGCACTGTGGTGTAATGTACCAACTGAAGTATTGGACTTGTTATTGGAGAGTTACAAGACATTACATCCCGAGTTTATATTTGATTGGAGAGGCATGATTCTAACATTAGCCAAACGTAATGTGCCTCTACCAAACATAAAGACTTTGATTAACACACAGAGAAGCAGTTTACCTGACCAAGAGTATGATATACGGCAAGTTGTAATGGAATTGGCCAGTGTTACATAGTTCGTAGGATTGTAGTCTTTATACTTATATGTACTACTGCAACGGATAACCAATAGTCCAATCTCAGTCCGGTTGGAGTTGGAGGAGGAGCTACTTACCTTGGTATCGGTAATAGGGTATAAGATAAGGCAAGACGTTCCTAATGATAATATCCGCCCCACAGTTGATACGACTCTGTTCTCTGTAACTAATATCTCCACTAACTCTTGCTCTCTTGTTACGGACCTCGTCAATCTTGGTCTTCCATAATGCCAGTTCAAGTACAGAGGTACCCTCCTTTGCTATTTCATATGTTGCTAGCCTATCATATACGGCTTTGGTATCTCCGACTCTAAACTTTACATTCTTATGAATGGTACTGATCATGTTTTCCATGTCTGTAAGCCATCTTCCAACGGCTAATGAATCTAACCTTTCGATAATACGGACGCGAAGAAGATACCTGAATGTTTCATCAACAGTAGAAGGGAGGAGACTTCTGAATCCTGGTTTGTCACACGTAGCCAATTCCATTACAACTTGCCGTATATCATACTCTTGGTCAGGTAAACTGCTTCTCTGTGTGTTAATCAAAGTCTTTATGTTTGGTAGAG
>Ga0214477_101140_pt1 | contig 14391 bp, 12 predicted proteins | sample M1_20Mar14CPVII9_FD_165058 | JGI IMG/M metagenome (GOLD analysis project Ga0214477, IMG submission 165058) | Marine eukaryotic communities from Monterey Bay, California, United States - M1_20Mar14CPVII9sort6BwellC16 | ecosystem: Environmental > Aquatic > Marine > Unclassified | place: USA...
TACCAAACTCTTAATTGTATCACCTAAAATAATGGAATACGACAATGAAGTACCAAAGCACGTGAGCATAACTGCCAAGCTAACAAGCCAAGATGTTGACGATCCAACCTCAAAATCCCAAATATTTCCAAGTGATGATATATGATGTCCATCATCTCCCGAGTCGCTACTAACAACTGCTGTTAATCTCCCAATAAGATGAAAAGTATAGGCACTAATAACACCAAGTATAAAAAGTATAGTCAGAGCTGGCACAAGAGCTCGTGGTACATCACCAATAGCAGCAACTCCAGCCGGCAGAGATAATACACCACTACCAACACAACCCTTTATTAAATTGAATGATGCAGACGATATTGATTGCTCATCTGTTGATTCGTATTCATCACTAGGAGAAGTATTAATAGTAGAAGAAGATCTCAATGAAACATCACTATGTTTAGATCTAATTGTTGCAAATCCATCGACATTAATTACCAGCACCGCGAAGAGCACCACTGTTATACTGTTCATTGCCTTCATCTTCACAATCTAAGAGACCCTATTACTTGATTGGAGAGCGAGTTGGAATTGATGGACGGATGGGGAGAAGAAAAATGACGACTTAGCATGTAATGCTAGCCGAAAAAATAACAAAGAGGATACCAAAGGATACCATCTTATCCGTGGTCGAGCGAGAGAAGTGGAGATGAGAGATCATCGGTAGCCGCCACTTGATACTGCGCCCAATAAAGTGAGTTTGACTTATATCTATGCAGTCATTATTAGTATTATTATTAGTTTATTCACAGTGTAGAGATATCTGGCATTGTCAATCTTGGTGGGGTATCATGAGTTTAATCTCACCTCCAGCCCTTCAAACATATTTACTCTCGGCTCGATTGCACCTACGTCCAAAGTGTCCTTGCATATGTAGTTGCATTTCAAGTAACCATAAGATCCCCCTTCTCCTAGTCCTTTGGCTTTTAGGATACCGGAGGGACACGATTTTTTATACCAAAAATCACAAAGCAATAATTTCCTCTAGCCGAAGCCGACATTAGACCCACACTATAATAACAATATCATCATGATTCAGGTACTTGGATATAGATTTAAACGATTCTCCGATTCAGCTACGGATGGTACAACACGAAAGATACCAGCAAATGAAGTAATGTATACAGCATCTGAGTGGAAAGATGGTAGCTGGGCCGCATCATCAAGTGAAAGTACATCATACCGTGTATGTGTCTATCTTAATGATTGCCGTGAAGGAGGAAAAGCCATGTTGTCATTCCATATTGATAAAGAAGATGACAGTGAAGAGATTGATACTAAGTCTCATTCAACGTTGTACACGATCGTGGTGCGGGATGCCGAAGGATTTTCATTCCAAGAGAAATCCCACACAAGTAAGCACATTACAGCCAATATGAAAGACGTTGTTGAGCTTAGCCATGTGTTGGATCCAAACAACAAGGTACTCAGCGGACCCGACAGCAGCAGTCTTCAAGTTGATCTTTTCATTCAGTCAAAGCAGGAGATTAAGTACAATTTCTCATCATCGTCATTAGTCAGCAATATGCTGAAGCTGTTTGATGATGTCAAGATGATAGATGTCGCCTTTCGTTTTCCGTCAAAGTACATTTTTGCACATACTTTTGTACTACAAGTGATGGCACCAGACTTGTTTAGTACCTTAGGCAATCACCAGTTTGATGAAGATGAAATGAAAGTCATTCCAATGGAAGACTGCAATCCTGATGTATTCTATCATGTTGTTCGATACTTGTACGGAGGGGGGCTCCCATCAAAGGAATTCATCCTTGAAAATGGCATGCAACTTATTGATATGGCTAACAAGTTCGGAATCACTGATCTGAAGCTTGAGATTGAGGCAATGCTTGTATCATCACAAGTTATCAACTTAATAATGTGATAGAGTATTTCTCTTTTTCAGATTGCAAAGACTGCGCTCTACTGCATGAGTATGCAATCTCCATGTTGATGGCAAGGAAAGATGATGTTTTCTCTTCGGACTTTGATGACATCTGCACACCAAAATTGGTCCGTCAAATCATGTTGGCAAAGCATGATTCTGGTGACAGTGTTGCAGTACTCCGTGAGAAGCTTCTAAAGAGGGGAATGTGCATTGATGGCTCAAAGAAGACGCTAATCTCCCGGCTTGAATCTTCTGAAGAGTCTGCCGCAGATGATTCATCCGCCGCTGTAGCACTTCCAGTAGCAAATGAAAGTGAGGAAGACGAGGAAGAAGAAATTGATGTAATTGTAGAGTGAGCAGATGCAATATTTAAGTGAGAATGTATTTAGTATGATGAATGGAGAGATATGAAAGAGTAACAGACATTAACTTATATTTACCTTTTGGATATTCAATCAATTCTTGTCTACTTCGCCTCTTTGAGTCTTTTAACAACAACAATTGTATTCTTATTGCCTTTGGTTACTCGAAAGTCATCATCAATATATATAATGTCTAGATATCCAAGGTATGGCTTTGTAATCTTGAAGGTTTGAGTATAATCAGCACTATCAGTAGGTGGCTCTAATCCCATCATAGCAGACATCATTTTATGCATAATCCATGTCCCTGCCTTTCCTATGTATCCCTGAGCTTCGGCTTCTTTAGTAATTGCATTACCAAACGTATTTTTCCATTCAGCGGATAGTGTTTCATTTGATGAGTCACCCATATCGAAATGCGGTTGTAATGTACCTTGAGTAAACTTCACACTAAGTCTATCGGTTGATGTTGGAAAGCATTCACCATAATTCGTCAAACGAGCTGGTAACTTGATACCACTTGTAGTTTCAATTTTCATAAGCACGTCAATTGTATATGTTTGTCTCCATATTACATCATCTTTATTGTTAGTTTTAGTATCATCTCCTTCTTCTTCTACTACATCCTCGACAATATTGACAATATCATCCACTGCACAGACGATTGTGGTTGGTTTAAACATACCAAAGCTAAATACACACAATGGGGACATATGATATGATAATGAGTTTGTGCATATGATATGTTTTAAGTTCGTGCATGATGATAAATATTGTTAAGTTTGTGCATGATAATATGAGTTGATCATTCCGTACATACATACACAACAACCCAAAACTTACCTCATCCTACCCAACGTAAATCTAGTTTTACCATCAGTTTCATCATCAAGCTTACCTCTAAATGGTGGAGTAGTAATTGATCGCCATTTACCTTTGTTTATATCTACATTATGTGCAGGTGAAGAGTATACGTCACTATCCTTTGCAGCAAGTTCTATAAGATTATCTAGTGCCTTGCTTACATCTGGATGTTTTGCATCACCCTTGTTTTCAATTAGTAGACGTTTGAATGTTTCCTTTGCTTCCGCTTTAGTAGTAGTAGTCATGATATTGATAGGTTGTTGAGTTTGTTGATATTAATTGTTGTTTAGTGTTGCAAATGCAAATGAAGTTGTACTACTGTTTGTTGGATAGCGGATAGCGATAAATTTTATGAGTATAATCCTACAACCAACAATTACTATCCACAATCTTGGGCCTCTCGTCTATCTTGCTTAGCCACGTCGTCAACAAACTAACAACATATTGCTCAAAGTTTTGTAATCACGAAACTTTCACAGGAACTTCTTTATGTCGAAAGTTCCGAGTATCTTTTATGGCGAACCCAGGCTCAGTGAAAACCAAATAGACTCACATATGCTATTTATTTTCTACATCCCTCAGTTAGTACATAAACTCCCAAGTTATATACAAAGAGTACTTATCCCCAATTCAAGTACTATATCACTATTCCAAACACACAATCTAAACCAACCACTTCCTACACATTCACACACAATCCTTCCATCGTATCTAAAAATGAATTGGCTTGTCATATGCATCCATTGCCGCCTCCTTGAATGCTTCACTCAATGTGGGGTGAGCATGACATGTTCGTGCAACATCCTCAGAACTGGCACCGTACTCCATCCCCAAGACACCTTCGGCAATCATTTCTCCGGCATTTGGACCCATGATATGAATTCCCAACATTTTATCAGTTGTCTTATCAGCTAGAATCTTAACAAACCCTTCTGAGTTACCAGTGGCATTGGCACGTGCGCGAGAGTTGGCAGCGAATGGGAATGTTCCCTTATTGAATTCCACACCGGCTTCCTTCAACTCCTCTTCAGTCTTACCCACCGACGCAACTTCAGGGAATGTGTATATAACTCCTGGAATGGCATCATAATTCACATGTCCAGCAAAGCCTGCAATTGTTTCTACGGCTGCAATTCCTTCTTCTTCGGCTTTATGAGCAAGCATAGGACCATCAATACAATCACCAATGGCATAAATGGAAGGTACAGCTGTTCGAAAGTGTGAATCAACATCAATCCTACCAAGTTTGTCAGTTTGAATACCCAAGTTTTCCAATCCAAGTCCATCTGTGTATGGCCTACGTCCAGTGGCTACCAAGACAACATCATAATTCTCAGTAGTTTGATCTCCCCCCTTAATTTGATTTTGAGTTGAAATGATATATGTTCATTAGATTGAGATATGCAACACACAAATACTGACATATCATACACAACAAAATCACATTTTATATACAGATTCAAAAAGTAAATAATCACCTTGGAAGGTTCAGTAGTAATAGCAACAGAATCACCAACAACCTCACTCTTCATAACCTTCGTCTTCAACTTAAACTTGAACCCTTGTTTCTTCAATGTTGTTTGAAATTTCTTAGTCAATTCCTGATCCATTGCTGGACACAACCGATCCATAAATTCAATGACAGTAACCTTTGATCCTAATCTACTCCATACGGATCCCATTTCTAATCCGATCACTCCACCACCGATGACTGCCATACTTTCAGGAATTTTGGATATATCTAATGCCCCTGTTGAATCAACGATTTTACCAGCGGCATTATCAACTGGTACGGGTGGTAATGGCGTAACCTCACTACCAGTTGCAAGAATAATGTTCTTAGTATCAAGACTTTCACTACCACCATCATTCAATGCAACATTAACACCATTAGGGCCGCTTAAACTACCTTTCCCTTTAAAGTAATCGACTTTATGCTTTTTTAATAAATGTTCAATACCACCAGTTAATCCTTTTACTGTCTGGGCTTTGGCATCTAACATTTTTGATACATCCATGGTAACTTCGCCAGTTTGAATACCATGATCTGCAAAGTAATGTTTGGCATCATGATAATGATGTGAGGATGTTAGTAATGCTTTCGAGGGGATACAACCCACATTTAAACATGTTCCACCGAGTGTGCCACGCATTTCAACACAGGCAGTCTTTAGACCTAATTGACCAGCTTTGATGGCGGCAACGTATCCCCCTGGACCTCCACCGACTACTACTACATCATATTGTTGTTGGAGGTTTGTGGTTGAGGAGAAGAATGCTATGTTTTTACTATTTGTGGTTGTGGCTGCACGGCGCAGGTTGCTGCCTAGGCCGATTGATGCTCGAGATAACATGCTTGTTTATTATTGTTGTTCTATTATTATTGTTCTATCGTTATTGATAAATATCTGGCCACTCAACTCCAAACCACAAAAAAATAGATTTTATCACCAGGGTAAAGAGAACCAAAGAACAAAAGATCTACACGAAAATGCTTCTCTGGGTGCTAGTGTTGTCTTCATACTATGTTTAAGTTCATTAGTGAAAATTCCCTAGGGTATAATTTGTAAGCAGGTGTATGTATTCATAAGATACCTTTGCCCCCTTGGAAAATTGGAATTTTACTGAGGTGATGCGCTGAGTTTTGAGATGATTGCGGGGATGATTGCTTGATAACAATACCTATACCATCCTCCATTCCACAATCGTCTAGATTAGTAATGTATCATCTATGCATGGCTACTTGATGGTATGACGGGTTTGATACAGCGGATTGATACAAAGATATAATGGATACCAATCAACACAAATGTCTAGAACCATGATGAGTAGTAGTGTAGTAGATGAGTTTATTTCGTAAGAATCCACAGACACTATATCATTGCAATCTGTATTGTTGTATCTAGGTACGACTTCATCTGGTTATATTGGACTGGTAGAACGGGTTGATGCAATAGATACAAGGATACTAATCACTACAAATCCCATCTTCCCCAATTTTAGTTGTCAACTTCATTATGTTATTGTGGAAGTGGAAGAAGGACATTGCCCTTCTCATATACCAAGTATTATCTCCAAAGATCAATTTAAATCATTCGGTATCGATTTAGTAATAATGTTGTTGATTTGAGTATGTAAAGGAGATACCGCTCAACTGTTGACTCTTTGATCTTCAACGAATGATGTCATTTTATACACAGGTTACTGTAGTCAAGAGAGTACTGATTGTAAGAAATAAAAGTCTTTTTAAGTTCATCGACAATCGCAAGAAGTCTTCTCTCAATTGGGTATACTGATAAATATGTCAATTGAAAATGTGCTTACTTGCAGCGTTACAGCACTTACTGTATTTATAAGGATTACACTGTGTAGATAATGTATCACGGTAGTAAGGTATGTTTCCATACGATATCAATTAAGCTCTTGAAGTGTCCATCAGGCAGATTATTCATTCGTCGACCTATAATACATTGCAAGAGAAGATCTACAATGTTGATCGCCATATGATATGTCAATAACAATTTATGTTACATGATATATTGAGAGTTCGATGAGGTAAAGTTGCAACAACACAACTGCAATGCTACCTATCTCATGCATCACCACATGAGCTGCTTACCTTTGAGTACTATTACAAGAGTTGTTCATAATGTACCTATTTCAAGTACATATCAGGTGCCGTCACTCGTCGAGTCCTTCAATCTTCAAAGAGTGGAGAGGGTATCCTTTGTACCACTTGCTCATAAATCTTTATCAACATACCGTTGCCTTCACTGATAGTCTATTCGCCGACAAAATGTAAGATGACAACTCAGACTATGTGGAGTAACATGCAAAAAGTGAGGTGTTTTGATATGGGATGGACCCGGAGAAAATGGAGATTGGACTTTTTCGTACTTAGTCTACGTAGGAATTAGTATGATATCGGTATCTTCTCACAAAAATACCGATACAATCGGAGAATGTTACAAGAAAGTTATTCATTCGTTTATGCCACACAAAGCCGCTAAATGTTTGACAGTTTGAATAAGCACCCCTATGTTGTCATAAATAGAGATCACTCTACACATCATCATACCCGGCTTCATCAAATCATTATCATAAGATGGTAAAGAAGAGCTTGAAAGTTGGCATCGCTGCCTTGGCTGTATTTGCAATTGCTCTTGGTATAGGCGTCGGCATTAGTGAAAAGAATAAGAGGAGTAGATCGGCAAGTAGTTCGTTGGCAACTGGGTTATCGGAATATGAGGCCTATGAAAGTATTGATTGTATCGACGCTATCGATACAGCTAATGGCAAGAGCGGTAAGTCAGGTCCAACAGCTCCTTCTGAAGGGAAGAGCGGCAAATCAGGACCGACGTCTCCATCTGAGGGTAAGAGCGGGAAATCGGGCAGTGATCCTTTCAGACGAATGTTAATTGTACCTGGAACTGAAGACTATCAAAGAAGACCTGTCAATAGAAGACTCACGGGCAAGTCTAACAACAAAGCACCTACATCAAAAGCAGCAAAGGTAAGTGAATCGCTATCTTTACATTACTACTCTATCAAGACTTTCATGTATCTAACAACATTGAACGTTGCCTATCTATTCATAGAGTTGTACTAGTCACTATAGTAAGAGTGACAAATGTAGTACAGGAAAGAGTGGCAAGTCCAATACCAGAAAGCTAGGCACTGAGGCAACACCGCCGCCGGGATTTGGTCAAGAGGAGATTATCACCAATATCGTACCATCGGGAAGTGGTAGTGGTAATGGAAAGAGTGGCAAGTCGGGTCCAACTTCACCATCAACCTGTGGACCACCAACTACAGTGGATACTGATATCATTATCGGTACACCAAGTCCTATCTCCCTCACCAGGCCTAGTTCAGAACCAACGTCAGAACTTCCAACATCTGATGCGCCTACTCCTAGTCCATCTGATGCTGCTGTTGACTCTCAGGAAACAAATCTACCAACATCTGAACCATGTTTAGTTGATATTGGAGGAGGTTTACCTTGTGGTTCGACACCAGCTCCTACCGTTGTGAGCATCGTCCAGGCCTCTACTGAACTACCAACTCAGTCTCTCGTAACAACTTTACCAACGAATGGAAACACTGCCGAGATTGTTCCACCGCAATTTGTTACAACGAGCTTACCAACTCCAAGCCCATCCGATGCCGCTACTTCCTCTTCTCCTACCACTGATGAGCCAACGAATGCACCTTCAATTGCACCATCACCGTTAGCAACAGCAGGAGGTACCGAAACTGTTGCCACCTCAGCTACAGCAAGTCCTACTTTGCCTGACCGTCTCCCATGGGTTAAAGCTTAGGTATCATGATGATGAAATCATGAAGTAACTCTCGAAGGTGAAACCCTAGTGTTTCTGTTTAATCTTCTGTTGAGAGAGATTATTGTTTGCCGTTTTGTTGATCTGTTTTTGAAGAATACCTGAGAAGAGTCGAAACAGTATATGTTTCTATGTATCTTCTACCGTGCATATGCTAGAATTGATGTATGATGTAAAGTGTGTGCTCTCTGAAGATGAAACCGCAGTTTCTATAATTTGGAGTTAAATATAATAAAAAGAAAGTAATATCTATCTTTTGAAGTATTCAGTATTCATATGTAGTATCTAGTTTCCTAGTGCAACTTGTGTATCATTCATACTGCTAATATACAACTATCAATTAAAATGATATCCTCTCTATCTTTTCAAAGTTCTCTTCTAAGATAGATGACTACTTTCTGTAATGATATCATTGGAAGAATTCACTGTGTTCTGTATGCAAATACCATCAGAACCATACTTCCATAATCTAATTAGAATCCACAAACAACATACTGGACTACCTAATAAGCAACATCCTAAACTCCACAGAATACCGTGCATTATATGTTTCTCGGTGCCCAATATTATACCACAATAACATAAACAAGCACCGTAATAATCTATAACTGTTGCAACTAACCATGAATTATTCCATTCTAAAGATTCAGTTTGGAGAGGAAAGATGGGATAATTGGATGCTGTTTTTATAATCATTGTTGTGGTTGTGATAAATAGTATTGAATAGAAACATATTTGCAACGAAACGGAGTTTGATATGGACGTCATTGTGAACTGTCTTCTGTGAGTTGGTATCATTTATTAGAAGCTACTTTGTGATTAAATGAGCATATGATGTGAGCAAACATTGCAAACATGGTCACTCAATACAAACGTAGCTATATAACATATACTCACTCCCTGTCCATGCCAAACAACAGCATAGAGTAAAATCCTACTAGGTACCTAGACAGGTGAAGAAATAAATGACTGACAAATTTTATGAGCAAGAGTAATAAGTATAAGCCTCTCAACTAAGCGACCATTCATCTCGTTAATATCGTATTAGATCTACACTATTAGACGAGGTAGGGGGCAGATCTTTGTAGTTTATTACTCTAAAGCTCCGTTATCGTCGAGGGATTGTAGATTTTGCACAATAACTTCTGAACTTGAGTATTGCAATTTCATTCAACACTACCTACGACATCAATAATTAAACCAATATGGGTGCCTGTTTATCAAAGGGTGGACCCACTCTATCACATATAGATGATAGTGTACATGTAATGTTAAAACATGACAAGAAGAAAAGAAAAGAACAGGGTGATGCAGCACCAGCGGGGTATAAACCACGAGCAGCTAATCCAGCATTAGAAAAGAAGAGAGAGGAACAAGCAGCGGCTGCTCCAGATGGGGCTGAAGAAAAGACGGAAGAGAAGTAGTACCAATGCATGATGAATTAGATTATTAGAGTATTGTTTTTGGATTGTTAATGTAAATATTGAGTAGGGATTGAGATATTTGTTTGGTGTTCAAAAATAATGTGAACAACTTTATTCACAAGTGGAGAACAGGTAGATAATGAATGATATGTATAAGAAGGAATAGATTAAGAGGTGGGATTAGTTATATTGTACAGTAGGATTGGGAATTGTAAACACATCACATGTGTAGATGAGGCCTTATACACATAGAAAGCGCGGCCCAATCAAGTGTTGCCATTTGTGTTTTACTATGGATGAGTTAGACTCTTTTCTTTAACTGGCGGGTAATTTGAAAGAGTTATAGATACAAATATATCTATAATTTCTAAAAGTTGCCAATACAACATACAATTCTATCGAATACGACAAACTAAAGGTCTTTGCCTCAAATCATGGATAATTTTACCTATTACAACGATTATATAAAATGCCCCCTAATGAAGTCTCAAGTGAAGAGCAACATCATAATTTCTACTCAATAAGACTTCTTCGCCCGCTTGGAGGCACGCTTTGGGGCAGGCTTCTCGGATACTTCTGATACAACACTTCCATCACCTTCATCTTCAGTCTCGGAATCGTCATCATCATCCGATTGACCACGCTTCTTTGAAAAACGAGACTCTTCTTCATCGGCGTCAGAATCAGGAGTTTCTCCTTCCTCAAGTGTAGGAAGAGCACCCTTTCCAATACGAGATCCAGCAGTGGAACGAGATCCACCGGCAGTGGATCGGGATGCACGAGAGCGTGTTGTTCCAGTTGATGGCGCTGGAGATGGCAACTCCTCCAAACTATCTTCACCGTCAGCTCCAGTTCCATATCCACTCATGACAGATGCGCCAGACCGACCACTTGTTACAGATGCTCCAGAACGAGTATTGACAGACAAGGCCTTGAGGCCAACATTTTGACGGAATGTGGCAAGCGCATCAAGGTCATCAGCATGCACTTCATCGAACTCTTGGTGGTTCCTCAAATCAGCCTCCATACCGTCGACTTGTTCTTGCATAGCAGCCTTGGTTTCCTTATTCTTCTTAGCCCAGCTGGCATACTTGGAAAGAAGCAAGAGGAAACTCAACCTACTGCCAAGTACTAACGAATCTTCGCCTTGGTCATCAAGATTAGAAAAGCTGAAACGAACCCCTTCACGAACAAAGCCTTGCAGAGCTGGTCCAAGATCATCAGTCTTCAATTTACCAAACACACCAAGCATCTGTGAGAATTGAGATGCACGATGTTCAAGCTTGGCAAATGACTCCTTGTGTGCCTTCTCTTCCTCCTCAAATGTGGCCATTTCCTCTTCTGATGGGAAGTCTGTTTCAAGCTCGGGTGTATCATCTACCCAATTCTCATAACTTGTCCTGAGTGAAGCCATTTGACTTTCAAGCATACGAACAGCATCAATCTTCCTCATTGTGCGAGAAGTGCTGGAAACGATTTCAGATGCTGTAGGTCCAGAGGCACCAATGTGACGGAGGTAAACACCAGCTTCACGACGATTACCATTTGTCCAATTGGCAGCAACGGCACGGCCCAAGGGGAAGAGAAGAGACTGTGATAGCTTACGTTCGGCTAAACTAGAGACACCATCATTCTCACGGAGGAGATGCTCTTTCGAGTCCAAGAAACGAACGTATGCACCAATCAACCTACCATCGTCCTTGAGTGCAAACGAACGTAGAATGGGAGATGCCGCATCTTCATACTCCTTTGGAAATAAAGTCCTTAGATCAGATGTCACTTTACCAGCAGCAAGTTGGACAAAGTCGGCAAATGAATGCTGCTCCTCCGAGTGTGCGACCATGGTAGACTCTCCATCAGCTTGGTCATATGAAGTGGGAATGTATTGAGCGAAGCATAACTCTAGGGTTGAAAGTAGACGGTCACGTAGCCTGGTAACAACATGATCTTCCACCTCCTCTTCATCATCATCTTCTTCTTCTTCCACGGCATCAATAAGATCATCATCATCAACAATGAGATTCTCGCTCACTTGAACTGAGTTGACAAACCAAGCAACAACGCAAAGTAAGAACTCGAGTCCTTCACCGACAGACTTGCTAATGGCAGCCAAAACATCAGGACTGTCAATCAACTTCCCAACAGTTGTTTCCTCATCAGCATTTAGACGCAAATCCACAGGCTTGCAAGATCTCAAACGAGTCTTTAGTCCATCACAAACAAAGTTGCAAAGAAGCTCCAACTGATTGACATTATTGCGATCATCAAAAAAGACAGACAAATCACATTTCTTGGATAGAATCTTGAGACGCTTAATGTTGAGATAGATGGCATACTCAGCATCGGCATTTCCCTTTTGTGTATCATCGTCAGTGAGAGATGTCTTATCAGATGAGGGACTGGCAGCGGGAGTCTTCTTCTTCTTGGATGAGCGGCCACCACGCTTGGATTTGGCAACACTTGTAAAGTCAGTGTCGGTGACACTCATGGCGGATGTTGCAATGGTGGAATCATCTGATGACATGAGCTCAACGATACGATCACGAAGCTCAAGAACAACCTTACGAAGCTGTGTTTTCGATTCAGCCACACGAGCATGATCGCCATTACATAAACTCACGAGAGATCGGGCACAATTATCAAGGATATGAGTATCAGATGATGAGAGGTAGATTTCACCAAGATTCTTGATCAGAGACATGAAATCCTGCTTCCGTTGGGGAAGACTAAATACGGTTGGGATGAGGAATCGAGGAAGGCTGGCAAGCTCAGGAATGATGGCCAAATCACCCTTGAACTGAATAAGAAGGCTAGGCAAACTCTTCAAGAGTGCAATCGACAAGGTCTCATGCTCTCTTCCCGTCTTCTTTCCTTTTGGCTTGTTGCCTGTGGAGGAAGAAGTCATCTCAACAGCATCAGCATCAGTACCACGGTTCTTGAACTCGTCATCGGCAACAGAGGATACTTCTTCACGTGCAGCACAAGCCAACATTCGTACCAACACTCTCTGTTTGGCAACATTAGCACGGTCTCCTGCGGTAACTTGATGTGCCGTGGCAGCGGCATTATCATCCTTGATAGCCCTTAGCATGGCACCCCAATCAGTTACCAACCCACGATGTTCTGGCATCTGACGAAGACTCTTGACGAGGAGATCGGCAGCCTCAACATGAATCTTGTCAATAGGGACAGGACCGCTTGTTAGACTGTGTGCAGCATAGGAGGCAATAGCATCGAGTTGTTGGGCACGTTTACGTTCATTGGGAGCTGCCTTCTCGTTCTCACCATCCCCGTCGAAAGCCTCAAGTTGCTCAAGGATGAAGTATAGAGCATCCTTCTGAACAGCGGCGGGTGCCTCCTTGGCTAGACAACGAAGATTCGTTTGATCCCAAATCTTTTCATCCTCAACGTCATCAAGAAATCCACCCTTCAACAGTACCAACATCAAACTCATGGCAACCTCCTGTACATCGCCAACAGGGTCCATAACAGCGTCTACAAGACGTGGTAGAAACTTGGCAATAACATGCTCCAAGGAGGATAAATCAATCTTCTCAACCATAAAGTTTTCTTCAAGCCCAGTGAAGGTCTTGCCCTCGGCAATATCATTAACGGCATTAAATGGCTTGAGTAAACCATCCATTGCCGCACGGCGAACACGAGCATCCTTATCGTGCATCATCCAACCAAAGTATTTGAGGTACTTATCATTTAGGAAGAGATCGGGACGTTGGAGACTCATGCGGGAGAGGGAGGAGATGCACATGGTACGGATATGTTCGTTGGAATCACGGTATCTGTGAACAAATAACCCTTGCACCACCGGACCTAATACAACCTCTTCCAAATCCTCAACGCTCCTCTTCAAACTTTCCATACGAACCTTGAGTGCATCAGCCTTGGCACCTCCCGGACTCGCCTTTTTCTTCTTGGCAGCGGCATACTGACGTGTGGCAACATCCAACTTCTTTACCAGAATGGCAGACTGGTCTAACACGGCATGGCCAATATTCAAGGCCGCAAGTGTGGCCGCGGCACGTACATCGGGTTGACCGACGGGTGTTAACTCGATAATTCGAAGGATGAGGTTTTTGACAAGCTCTGCGTCCAAACGTACAATTTGTTCCGGATCGGCAACCTCAACTTCTTGAGATTCAAAATCATGTGATGCCGTGGCTGACATGCCACCATCCGTTAATGCCACACGTCCCAACACATACCAAAACTCTTGATAAATTTTACGATATTCCAAAACACCGGCATTCAATCCTGGTGCCTTCTTCTCCTCATAGGAATCACCCTCCTTGTGTTTCTTCTCACGTTCAATAAGTTCATGAGATTGATGTACGGCACCGAGAGGATCAGCACAAAGTAAAATATGATTATTCTGAAGATGGCGCATATCATCCACTAAATCGGTAACGACACGTGCCCACTCGTCTGTATCCATATCATCGAGAATAACCTCCTCTTCTTCC
>Ga0214477_101141_pt1 | contig 14386 bp, 14 predicted proteins | sample M1_20Mar14CPVII9_FD_165058 | JGI IMG/M metagenome (GOLD analysis project Ga0214477, IMG submission 165058) | Marine eukaryotic communities from Monterey Bay, California, United States - M1_20Mar14CPVII9sort6BwellC16 | ecosystem: Environmental > Aquatic > Marine > Unclassified | place: USA...
TGGTTACATACTTAACCATATTTCAGGCCCTCTGTGCCTATAGGAGCTATGCTCAGTTGTCAAAACGCGTACGACCGTGGTTTGCTGTATACCAGGCCAGTAGAAAACACCAGTGTGACCATACGAAAGATTATAAAATGTATTTTAATTCCTATGTTATTTATTTACCATCCAGTATGTGTAAGATACTATCTCCCGCCTAGTGCATAGCGATCTCACTATTTAAACAAATATTGTGGAGAAAGATATTTTTTTATTGCAATGAAGCAATAGCAGTATGAGCTCATGTTAATGATGTAGGAGCCATAAGCATGAGCTTTTAAACCATATGTAATATCATATCATGTGTATACTCGCTGCTTAGAGATGTAGGTTTTTGTGGGGGACTCGCTCAGAGTCACTAATAATTTCTACCACTACCGTGATGTGCACATAATTTTCGCCGCCTCATAATCACAAAATATAATAGGTATTACTTATTCAGCCATGCCTTAAACTACTCTCCTCCATTATTCACGATGATCAATTCACTTGAACTATCTGTTAATGGTGCCTCAACAGTTAGCGTGCGTAATAATAAAAATGGCAGTATCAATCTTGAGGTAACACCACAGAAATCGGAAGCTCAATCGGAACAACCACGCCTATTAACACCACAGAGATTGAAAGAATCACCAACACAACCAAAGGTATTATTCGGTTCCAATGAAGATAGTAATAAGAATGGTGAAGACGGCGGCGGCGGCGGCGGCGATAACACGTTATTAGTAGCAGAACAAGATCAAGCTTTGGAATTAAATGTAGGTTCCGATAACTCCTCTGATGACAACAACTCATTATCATCCGAGGGTACCACCACGGCCACGGATGCACCTCTTCTTCAACAAACAAATAATTCTCCACCATTGTCTCCTCTCACCAACAACACCGGTGACAATACTACCATTACCGAGGAGCAAATCAAGGAGGATACATCTTCCTACACAGAGGAAGAAAAAACTACCCTTACAGAGGAAGAAACAACTACCCCTGTAGAGACAGAAACAACTCTCCCTAAGGATGAAACCACTACCCCTTCAGAGACAGAAACAACTACCCCTTCAGAGACAGAAACAACTCTCCCTGCAGAGGGAAAAACAACTACCCCTTCAGAAGAAGATGCAAAAAAATCAAAGCAGAGTGCATCTATCATCTCCTACATCGGCTGCTGCATGTTGAATGCTGCCATGACAGTTATAGGCTTCTTTTGGGCCATCGTTTCTGCTGGTCGCTGGCTTTGGTCTAAGCTCATTTCTATTGGCAAGGCTTATGCTCCTTGGCTTGTCAGTGCAAAAGACTTGTTAGTGGCCGTTGCATCCTTCAGGTTCTTATCCGATACTAAAGACTTGCCAGCGGTAGAGGCTTCTTCCTTCAACCCCTTGGCCCCTGTAGAATGGCTGGAGGAAAGGGTAAGGGGAGAGAGTGGTGGTGTTCAATTTCTCCTTTCTTTCTTCGTGTACGTCATCGTCCTCTTTGCTGGAGTGCCCGTTGTTGTCTTCGTTTTTCTAGTAAAGCTGGTCGCTGACATCGTTTACAGTTCCTTCTTCCTCTTTGTTGGAGTGCTTTTTGCAGGGCTTTCATCTAAAGACTTCTTTCCCTTTAAGGAAAAGGTCGGGAAAATCTTATTGTCCGTTGGAAAGCTCTTAATGCTCGTTACTTCAGTCATTGGCTTCATCTATACTGTTTTCAAGACACTTGGATTAATTGGATTACTCATTGGATTGCCCGGAGGATACCTCCTAGGCATCTTGGTATTGGAGCACATTATTGTCCACCGGGGGTCAAAGGAGTTCCAATGGATTCCGGACCGAGCCACTAGTGCTACCAATTTAGCTTGTCTCTTATCCGATGCTAAAGTGGCAGGTGCTGCTTGGCTGTTATTCGAATGCTTGCGGAATGGTTGGTGTCGTGCCAAGACTGGTTTGCGTCGTGCCAAGACTGATATTCGTGGTATTCGTGATGCTACCATTGCTTATATTGGTGGTAATCGTCAACGTGAAGACCTTGACGAGAAGATGCCATCCTTTGTCAACAAATTGGGGAAGAAGTGCTTGACTATTGGAAAGTTACTCATGTTTGTTACACTTGGTATTGGTTTAATCTATACAGTCATCACCACATTGATCAGTTTGAGTGATGCCAATCCATTGTCCAAAACACTTGAGTCGAATGTTACTACTGCTTCCCCAGTCGAACAGTTTGCATGCTTCATCGACTATCCAGTCATTGTCTTTAGCGATTCTTTAGATGCTGGTCAAGATAACAAGTGTGAAGGAAAGTACAAACAGTGCCCTCCTTGGGGCCAATGCAAGGATGGTAAATTACTAAATTGTAATGACGGCGAAGATACATTTGATGGTATGGTTCGATTTGTTGTCAATGATCTAGGAGATGATTGCGTGATTAGTCCCGAGGCGAAGGAGTTGACAAGGTTGGTACAAGCAACACTTGTGGATATGACTACTAAACATGTTTGTCGTAGTAGTAGTTCATCGATTGATGATGAATTTCCCTTGTTTAGTCTCCATTCGGTTGCTGCAAGAGTAAGACTATCAGTGTCATCTACCGAGGATTTGGAGGAGTATGTTGACCTAAAGCCTGATATTCTAATTTGGCTTCGTCCAGTATTTGATTCAAAGTTGGTACGATTTGGTGCACTATCAGGTGACGATAAGGATGACGTGGACGCATTAGGGCTTGGGGGCGGTGTATTACCCAACTCGCTACCTCTTCCATTTGGATGTAAGGCGAACCTAGTCGCCATTGAGTTGTTGCATTTACAACACTGCCTTGGCAGATTTGCAATCAACAAACTATGGCACTTACTATGGGCATATCCGCTGTACACTGTCGGATCCATGGTGTTTTTGAGACTCGTCATCTGGTTTCGACCTTCTACTTTGGTAACTTTTCTTAGCGTTACCCTGATTGAAAGGTTGAATAAACCAAAGGAGGTTGAAGATGCTGAAGCAATCTACAAGTTAGGATATTCTTATCATCATGGCAAGCATGGATATCCACAAAATTGGGCCAAGGCATTAGAATTCTATCATCGTGCAGCAGAGCTTGGGCATCCTCGAGCAATGGGCAATCTTGGAAATGCTTACTATTATGGCAGAGGTGTGGAAGTGGATAAACACAAGGCATTGGAATTCTATCATCGTGTAGCAGAGCTTGGTAATGCTGATGCATATTTCAATATTGGATGTGCTTACTTTAATGGAGATGGTGCAAAAGTGGATAAGAAGAAAGCTGTTCACTATTGGAAGCTAGCAGCAGAACTTGGTAGTGCTGATGCATATTTTTCTCTTGGTAATTCATACAACAACGGTACAGGTGTAGAAGTAGATTATAAGAAAGCTATGCATTACTTGCAGCAGGCAGCAGAACTTGGGATTTCTGGAGCAATGTTCAATCTTGGTCATTCTTACAACAAAGGTAGAGGTGTAAAAGTGGATAAGAAGAGAGCTATTCACTATTGGCAGCTAGCAGCTGCGAGTGGGAATGCAAAAGCAAAGCGCAAACTTGATGTTTTGGGGAAGCATTAAAGTACAATTATTATTAGATTTAGTGTATTTGTGAGAGCGAGTGGATTTACAAAGGATTGTCGGTGGTCAAGAGGGAGTGTTATGTATGCACTAATAGTGTAGCATGCTAAGCTATAAAACGAAGTCTTAAGTGTTAGAATATCGTGATCATGGCTACTTAGCTAGATGACTCGGATTGCTTAATCTTAATATCATCTCAGATCTTTGCTCCTACGAACAATCAACCAGTGATCTGGGGGACACAGCCGCAGCAGCTAGTGAGGAGAACAAATATTATTAGATTTAGTGTTGTGTGGGGGGCTACAAATGGGGTTACAAAGAACTCAGGAAGAGATTCTATAAAAGAGTATGTACTAGTAGCGGTAGCATGTGAACTAGAAAACGAAGTCCTCTACTTAAGATGTGTTAGAATTTCGTACTATGATCATTAGTATGGCTAGATGATTTGACCTAATAGACAATAGACACTGACTCGGCTCTCATTAAAGTTACACTGTGATTAAATTCTAGCACACTAACTTCAGAGAACTCCAAAGTATAAACAAACACATGACAATTAAATCCACTCCTAACATACCTCTCTCTACCTCTCAAAGCCAGGGGCAGATGGGGCATAGTATGCAAAGGCAAAGATGCCAGCATTTAAGATACACACGCCAAAGAATGTAATGACCCATCCTGCGATAATCTTTGCCAAGAACATTGGATCTACACCCTTCTTTCCACCGAACATACCTACCGCAGTTGTCCCTCCAACCTTACACTGGGTGGTGGAAATAGGAATACCGATGAAGGATGCTACAACCACAACGGTGGCAGCAGATAGTTCAATAGCAAATCCACGGGATGGTGAGACCTTGGTCATACGATAACCCAATGAGATGATCAATTTATAACCGTACGTAGCTAATCCCAGCACGATACCTACTCCGCCAAGAGCTAGAACCCATTTTTGTACTTCACTCTTTGAACTAGCTCCGCCATCTTTGTAGATTGACAAGACTGCACTTAAGGGTGCAATGGCATTTGCCACATCATTGGCACCATGTGCAAAACTTAGAAGGCAGGCGGTCAAGACTTGAAGATATGAGAACATCTGCTCTGTTTTTGGCTCAAAATCTTCTCCTGATGTCCACATGGCCTCCGTGTTTGCTGACATGGCAAATGCTTCAGCTTCGATATCTCTGTTAATAGTTGCATCACCCAACTGTTTCATCGACTTGTGTATAGAAGACTTTAGTCGCTCAGATACATTCATACTCCGTTCGGATTTCTTCATGTCATCTCCGGACTTTGCTCCTTCGTCTTCAACCGAATCGTTGTCTTCCCCTGTTGCCTTAAGGAGAGATGACACGGTAATCTTGTCATTCTTTTCATCGGCAACTACATCATCCTCTGCTGCATCTTTCTCCTTAAGAATATCTCCCTCTACATCGCCATTGAACATTACAAGACTGGGTGGCACGTGACCATCACCTTTCACTCCTCCCTGATTGATTTCATCTTCATCAGCAGCTGCCTTACCACCATCTTCTCCTCCGTCTTCCTTATCAAACTTGGCAGCGATACGACGCTCAAGGCATGGCGATAGGAAGAAATAGAACAATAGAGCTAGGACCCCAGAGCAACCAAAAGCAACTGGAAGTTGAAACTTTAATCCCCACTCCTTGATTTGTGGGTTGTTCTTTCCAGCCTTGTACAATACCATGAATAGATCAAGTCCGATTGCTAAGAAGATTGTAATAGGGTAGATCTTTACTGAACGTCTGTATGAATCAGAAGCCCTGAGAACGAAACGACGAATAAACCAGAAGAAGAGTGCTCCAAAGATTCCTGTGATGAGTGGTGCTGCTGCCCAAGATACGAAGATCAATCCGACATTTCCCCTGGATGAACATAAAGGATAGCAAGATGTGTCGTTAGATAAGTGTTTATTGAGATTGGTACTATCTCTAGAGGCAATGTACATTGCTGAGAATAATTGAGTACTTACCACATTACTGACTTAAAGCCCTTGGCAGCAATACTAAAGCCAACAATTGACCCAATAATCGTATGTGTAGTTGAGATTGGCAATGCAAAGTAATTTGCCACGGCCATCATGAACGAGGCTGAAACTAATGCAGTAAGCATACCATACATTAGTACATCCGGATCATCAGTATACATATCGCCATCAATCATGCCCTATGATATGTCGGAGGATTAGAATGAGACACACACACGAAGTAAATATCATATATGCACAAAAAAATGACGACATGGTTACTGCAATACGATGAGCAATATCTCGAGATAATAGATATTAAACACTTCTTCCTCACCTTACGAATAGTAGATGTAACCGATGCACCAAGGAGCATAGCTCCGAGGAACTCACATATAGCAGCAATGAGTACAGCTTGCTTGAGTGAGATGGATTTGGCAGATACCTGATATATATGCCGTGTTATGTATTGGAATGATAGAGAGGTTAAGGGATCGTTAGAGATGAAATGATACATCCATCACCTTATTATTTACACACATCATATATTCATATGTCTGAAAAATAGTGATGCATATCATGTAGCGTAATTGTACACATCATAATCATAAAAAACTTACACTAGTTGCAAAAGCATTAGCAACATCATTAGCACCGATCCCATATGCCATTAAGAATCCAAATATACCAGCAGCAATTGTCATCCATCGATATTGATCACAACATGATTCTAGTAGGACTCGTACGGCCACCTGAGAGGTGCAAGTGTGAGATATTATTGTTATTGCAATTGAGGAACACGGCAAACAAGTACAAGATACATACCGATGCCATATCGACGAGAGTGTCACCTGAACTCATAATGTTTGTTTGTTATTATTATTATTGTTTGTATCAATGATGAGAGATATCTGATATGAGTGGCAGCATTGGTTTTAAATTTTAGGCAGATTCTGGCAGATTGCGGTAATTTATTTTTGAAGTTCAACCTGTTCACCGGAGTTCTCACGAGGATACCTCAACTGAATGCTACGCTATCTATGGCTCTATATCTAGGAGTTAGGAGGCGCACAGGTAGCACTTGACGAGTGAAGAGGCCAGAGTTGGTCTTTCTCTGCTTGTAAATACTCGCCGGAGGCACTATCAGTAAGTCAAGTTTGATACTAAGAGATGAATTAATTGGCATAGATCTAAATATCGGAGGAGTAAAAGTTAGGATACCAAAAAACTTGATGTTGATATGTATGATGATAAAAGTAGGAACCAGATATCCTCTATACACTTCTACTTACCACAAGTTATGAATGAGTAGAGATATCGTGTGTAAATGACTCTACATATATATTGTGTGTATGTGTGTGCGTTGATTGTGTGTTAATGGCAGGTATCGCCTTAAGTCTAAGCCCTGTCTCAAGAAGAAGAACACTCTCATTTAAAGTCCTGGTGCATTGACCACAAGAACTCCAATGTTCTCCTACTTTGATAAATGTGTGAAATTCCCCCAAAAAAGTATTCTACATGTGTGTATCTAATAAATCTCCGTGCACGTATCTTAATAGTGCAACAAACTCTAACCTAAACAATGGACTCTAAAAGCTAAAACAAATGAAAGTTCTGTTAAATCTCTTAGCTCTTGATGGGTTTAGGGGGGAGGACGTCATATCTAAAGATATAAGGAACAGGAATATAAGGATATGAATTGAGTTGTCGAATGAGTGAAGACAGTCAACAAACATAAGAACTGTAGAATCCCTGATATAGGATCTTCTACTTACGCGGTCTTTCCACCTCCGGTAGTTTCTCCAGAGTAGCCAGTGGGAGCAGAGAGACTGGGGTAGTCATTTCCTGATGCCTTATCCTATATATAAAGAACATTAAATAAATGAGAAGAGGACAGGGGAAGAGAAGAGTTAGTAAAGCCAAGATACCCCCGCATATTAACAAAAGGCAGCGGAACGGTAGCACACTAGATATCACGACATGCATATACACCATATACCATACACACAACATCACATCAAACAGAACTTACACCAAGAGCAAAGATCCTAAAAATAGCTCTAACAGTTTCCCTAACTTCATCCACGGGTGCAGTACCATTCGCTTCCTCCAAGGTTTTAACTAATCCATCAATTTCACTAATACGTTTACTCAATAGTGATTGTTGATTTTGTAAACTATTAATTAACGATTCGACTTCGTCGAGAGCACATTCACCCTCGGCACAGGATTCGGCTTCGAACATGATGGCATCAATTTCAGATGCGGTCATTAAGTTTAGAGATGTTGTTCTTGATGACTATATGTAGTATTTGTTGTGATATGTTGTTGTATAGATATGGGTATTTGAATAGCGTTGCAAGGAGATGATATATAGAGAGATATAGCATACACAATGGGTTTGTTTATAGTATTGGATGTAGAGTAATTGAACCAATGGAGTATAGATATACAGCGCATATTGTAGAGAACAGATGGCAGGTGTCAAATGGCAGGTGTCAAGAGGTGCAAGTGTGAGATATAATGTGTATGTTATTGCAATGAGAAAAGATAACAATACATACCGATAATGATGGAGAGAAGGCAAATCCTTCAGTGGTAGCGACGCATAGAGCAGCGACGATTGCAATGTTACGGAGCATCATATTAGTAAAGTTGTTTGACTTCGGCTGGTTAGATTCGATAGTTAAATGAGCACAAAGATCTAGGGGTATTTCCCTCTAGGTTGTCTGGCTTTGCAATGCGAACGCTAGCACTTAGGTATCTTTTCCCCCCAATCTAAATAAACACTTAGGACATTGGTACTTCCAGTTCATTCAGGGCAATACAAAAGATATTTTCCTACCTAGGGTATCAAGTTGATGGCTGGTATCCTTCATCTGCCGTAAATTGTAATATTGTACTAATGATACGATAAACTAAAGTACAGGCATGCATTTGAATTTTGCTTTTGCTTGTCATTTGTCATCGTCAGTAGCAATAGATGTTTCGAGCTACTACAGTTTCTCTACAACAACCCAGAAGAATGGCATCTATATTTGCAAAGATTCAAGATAAGGGCACGAGCTTGCTGTTTGGAAAGGATGGTGGCACTGGTAAGTCACTATAATATTTGCAAAAGGATACTCCCATCATCTTTTTATCTTTTGCATGCGTACTGCGTATGTGGTTGATGACGATATTGCTACCTACTGTATACATATTATGTTTGAGCAAATATTGCAGTATGGCATTGCAATACTTGTCACTTGATAAGATTCGTTTTTTTAATATTGCCGCGCAATATTATGAGCACATGTGTTTGCTTCATTTTTTATTACTCATCAATCTATCTCTTCTTTTATTGCACCAACTCATCGCTCATCACTGACAGAAACAAGTTGCTTTTATGACCTAATTGATCGTGATATGGATGGAAATGAAGTAAAGATGGATAAATTCAAGGGTGATGTCTTATGTGTGGTGAATGTTGCTTCTAAATGAGGTTTGACCAAAACAAACTATGGTATGTAAGAGTTGTGATAACATAATGTGGTGGTATTACATGTATCCTCATGCAACCTTTCAATATATAGTCCAATTCTCCAAGCTATATGATACATATAGTTCAAGAGGATTAAAGATTCTGGCCTTCCCATGCAATCAATTCGGTGCACAAGAGCCAGTAAGGCATAATCTTTTGCAAACATTCATTCTCGTCTTTATTATGCTCTTTGCTCACATCATAGTTCATAATATGCATATAGGGAACTCCTGCTGAAATATTATCCTTTGTCGAAGATAAGTTTCAGGCAAAAGATAAGTTTACTTGGTTCGAGAAGGGTCATGTTAATGGAAAGGATACGCGTGAAGTCTACTCATTCCTAAAGCAAAAGTTGCCAAGTGATGACGGTACCACCGACATACGTTGGAATTTCGCAAAGTTCTTAGTTGATAGTGAAGGGAATCCATATAAGAGATATGGACCAAAGACGAATCCTAATGATATGGTCGATGATATTGAGACACTGTTAAAGAAGAAAGAGGGTGCACAATAACAATGCAAGTTGGGTTTGAGCTTGGAAAAGTATGAAGAAGAGAAGTCGATGAAGAGAGATCTGTGAATGATGGCTGCTGATATTATGTGTAGCAATATTTGCCACAATACGGAGCCTGATATACGATGTTGAGATATACAATATACACGAGTGTTTTACTGGACATAGTTGGACACTTGGGTAGTATATCTTACAACATCGACAGAATCCCTTCTTCCTTGTCTTCTTCTACTCTTTACAATGTGAGAATCTGAAACGAATGCAAATAGAGATAAACTGTATATAGTATTGCACAATTGATATCAAACAAGTTTCTATATTAGGTCGGATTTCAAACTCTAGCTATAAACTAGAAAAGGCTACAAGTCGATTCTATTGACACTAAGAGTTCATGAAACGAAATCAAACTTCTTGATTTGAGGACTCATTTGAAGCACAAGTAAAAACAAACACAACAACCTGACGACCTCTCCTCTCTTTACCACCGCGACCAGCTCCTGTCCTCTGTTGCTTCAACATCAGGATGTGAACGACCAAGACCATCAATAATACTTCCCGTATTAGTACCACAACTCGACAACTTCAGTGTTTCCAAAGATGGCAAGTCGGCATTCTCAAATGCAGATGATTCGAGGGCAAGGTTTCTAAGCTTGAGATGCTTCAAGCTTGTTGGCCAGACGATTTCACCAATACCAGGGAAGACTGGGTAACTGAATGTCTTCTCATCCTTGCGTGTCATATGAGTTGATCCATGGGAGAAGCTGAATTTCTGAACATTGGGCATTCCCACAAGAAGCCATGTCAAAAGACGATTCACAGTCTGGGTGCTTGCATAGTTAGGAGCTGACCTATACGTAAAGTTCTCCACAATACGTCCAAGTGAGAACTCTTTGAGACGAGGAAGAGATACCATTGGATTGGGTACGAAAGGGCCGAGTAGGAAATCTGTTGAGGCACCTGTTGGGCATCCTGATGCGGCAGCTAGACGTAATACTTCCAATTCTGGGCATACAGAGCCTAGGTCAGCGATATCACGAAGTTGTAGACGCTGTTCATCAAACGACCCCCCGCCTGAACTAAGATCAAGAACACGTAAAAGGGTAGTAGACCCAGAACGAGCTGCCGAAAGAGACGATGTCAATGTAGCACGAAGACCACTAGCACTAGCAAGAGCCTGAGGCATGTGCAACTCTTCCAACTGTGAACACGTCTTAAAGAAGGCTGCTACACTTCCTTCAAGTTTTGTCGAGTTTGTCTGCTTGACTTGACTAAACTGGAGATACTTCAGCCCAGCGCCTGTTTCTTGTCGGACTAACTCAGCCATGAGAGACCCGTAAATCTTCGGACCGTGTAGAACAAGCTTAGCAAGATTCTTCTTCTTCCCGCTAGTCTTCTTTGATTTCTTAGAACCAGTATCAGGTACCGCCGCTGCTAATTTCTTCACGATTTGCTTGCACGTGTTTGGGTTGCACTTGTCTTGTGTAGAGATACGGAGTCCAGTGACTGCTGCTAGGTTGGGTACCCAGTCAAGAAGTGAGCTGTGAAGAGGAGGGGATGTAAGTATTCAAGGCATTAGTCATACCGCAAGTCTACAGATAAAACATATAGAAAACCATCTTACCTCAATGTGCTTGCTTTCATTGATTTCTTTGACCTATAACCCGACCCTGGTTCTTCATAATCCCAACTGAAAAGAACAATGAAATGAAAGATACGATGAGAGTTGATATCACTCGGCACCTACACACTTAACTTCAATACTCACCTATTATCACTCAAATCAATAAAAAGAGAAGGAATAGATGTCTTCAATTCACGCCAACCCTTACATACAGACGAAACAACTGGATAGTAGAGACGAAGGCATATGTTAGTACCCTCACTATTAAAATTACAGACACCATCTTATAACAACTCAAGCAACTTACCCGTGTGACAATCTTTGGAAGGAAGGTAAGCCATAATATTAGCCATCGTACTAGTGTCAATAGCATTGAATGATCCCGTATTCACCCGTTCAGGGCCACTCTCAACACTCTTAACCTTCTTCCTTTGTTGTCCACTAGATGTAAATCTCCACCTATCCGATTCGGGTAAAGTGGAGATAATATCTGCTACATTTGGTGGTAAATCATTACGAATTGATGCCGTAATTATACCCTCTAATGGTACCAGAAGTTAATTTTACACAATGTTTACAAGCATATCCAAGGAGAGAGGGAGGTAGGGGGTTAGTATATTTGTTAGTGAAAGTGCAAAACCATATCATATGCACAATTCAACTCTATTCACAGCCACGTAAGTATGTCTTAATTATACATACATTCTTCACTGGATTCACAATCAGAACACAGAATGCACCCAGAGATCAAAGGTAGGGTGGGTTGTGACCATTGTGCACATTGAAGTTCTTCTTACCTAAATTGGCACGGGAAACGAATGGTAATAACTTTGATAAATCAACGTTTGATGAAGAAGATCCGGTAGACTTTTTCCTTTTGGTTGAACCTCTCTTCTTCTTCTCGGTTGGCTGAGAGGATGATGCCGCAGCTTTCTTTTTGGGGATTGGTTTGTCAATGTCCATGATGTTGTTATAGACCTATTATAGTGTTTGTTTGTAAATGTTATAATAATCTGGATAATAAAACAAAAAGATATTGAGTTAGTAAGTGGGTGGTGATTAAAAAGTTCATATGGTACACCGACTTTTATAAAAGAGCTGTTTCCTAAACATAGCCATACGAATACGTTGTTAAATGTGTACAGTATGATCCGATTATTAGTCGCAACTAACAATATAACAATATCAAATATCGTATATCTCTTATCCAAATAATAAAATCTGATATTGTGGTACAACAGAGGACAAAATCAACATCATCAATCGAATGTATAATTATTAACAAAACGAGAACGATGGAACCGCCGCCGACGCCAATCCCCTCCTCGAAACTTGAAGATGAATTAACACAATCATATCTCTCCACTTACCTCCAAGGTATGTTTTCTTATTAACACACCCCCCAACCAATTCTAATTAGATGAGTAATAATAACTAAGAACATCCTATGAGAAAACTGACAACGCCCAAAGTGGGAATAAAATATGGTGAAGTTGTCCTCCTCTTATGCATAAATATCCGCCATATCTGGCAGCATCAATGTAAGCAACATATCAGTTGTTGTAATCTGCATATTCTTGATACACTTAATAACTCATCAATAATCGTGAAAGACGGTGAGAACATCACTGAGGAATCGAGAAAGTCATGTCAGAAGATATATTAGTGAATAAAAAAGAGTGCACATCATGTGAACAAGTTGATAATGTCAATAACATCACCGAGGAATTCAATAGCGTGGCTATACAGGATATATCACATGTGCCAATTGTGGTAAGGAAGGTAATAGTAAAGATATGAACACATGCAACAAATGCAAGGAGGTGAAGTATTGCAATGCAGCCTCATTTAGTTCACTGGGCACACATAGATATTGTTGAGTAAATGGAGGCAGAGAACTCCAAGCCTTGCCCGCCGAAGACCATTTTAGCTATAGGTCTTAATTAGTAATAGAACATTTAAGAGCGAGTCGAATGCTTAGTTTACTTATCTTTGTCATACATTAGGAGTGAAACTAATTGTCTAGGCTGCTCCGTGAGCTTTAAGACCCCAAGACAGAGGGGGTTAGTAGCTATGGTCTCCTCACTTCTCAGTCTAGCACCTCAGGCTATGCTTTGTTCTACGAAGAGTTGTTCTACGGCTCTTCGTGTATGACAAGTAGATATGCTGGCATTTATGTATATATAATAGTAGATGATATAATTTTGTACTTAAACATATCTTGACTACTACTAGTAGATGATGCATAGGCTAAGACGATTAACCCCTTAACGCCGCGGCTTTGTCTCTCATGTCGCTCTTAACTTCATCTAGACTCTTTTGATGTACACGTAGGATGTTTGCATATCCATTTTTTGTAATGATCCCATGCATATATCCATTCTTGATTCTTTCCAAAGAATCCTTATGCCCAGCTCTTGCTCCCTTTATGTAGTGCTTCATTACCCGATGCTGATTGCCAGCCTCTGTCTCTAATACACCAAGGCTATATCTCGCAGACACACTCCCAATCATCGCTGCAAGCTCCATGTAGTATTTAGCCTTCTTCTTGTCCACCTCCACTCCTTCTCCACGGTCATACGCAACGCCTAAATTGTAATAAGCTACAGCGCACCCAGCTCACCTGCCTTTAGCCACAGCTCGGTTGCCTTTATGATATCTTGTGGTATATCATGTATCCCTAAAGCATATTGACAACCGAGAAAATAATATGCATCTCCACTTCCAGCATCTATATGTTTCTTTATCCTTTTACTTCCCTCTTCAGGTGAACTTGGCCATGTTAGTCTACAAAATGGGCATAAGTCTCCTCCTCCTTCACTCAAATCCATCGCATGAATACAACCATTGCATATAACTTTGCCACAACACGATTTGAAAGTTTGTGAGTTATTATCAAGAGGCAAAAGTAGGAAGCAGATTGGGCACTCTTCCCGACGTGGAGGATCTTTGAATAATTGCTCATCGTATAACTCAGCTACTCTTTTCTCACATGCCTTCTTATGTTTGTGTCTGTGTTTCTTCTTACAGGCTGCATTGCAATACTTCACCTCCTTGCATTTGTTGCATGTGTTCATATCTTTACTATTACCTTCCTTACCACAATTGGCACATGTGATATATCCTGTATAGCCACGCTATTGAATTCCTCGGT
>Ga0214477_101145_pt1 | contig 14325 bp, 9 predicted proteins | sample M1_20Mar14CPVII9_FD_165058 | JGI IMG/M metagenome (GOLD analysis project Ga0214477, IMG submission 165058) | Marine eukaryotic communities from Monterey Bay, California, United States - M1_20Mar14CPVII9sort6BwellC16 | ecosystem: Environmental > Aquatic > Marine > Unclassified | place: USA...
CGACCTCCTCTTCTCATCATGTTAATGAAATGAGTCAACATCAACCTTTACCCACATTAGAAGTTGATCCTACAACATTGGGTATCGAAGAACAGATTGCAATGGCAACTGCACTAAGTTTATCAGAAAATTACAGAAGACAAGGTAGCAATGGCAATAATACCAAGCAACGGTCAAAGTCTACAGAGAATAAGAAGATTAATAAGAGTTATAGAAAACAGAAATCATCAGATAGACAAGTTGCTGCTCTTGAGAAGACTATGCAAAAGATTAAATCTCAAAAGGGATATTTGGCCTCCCCGGTAACATCACCTCGTAATCATTCATCTTCTTCACAACAAACAAATCCCAATTATGCTTATAAACCGTCTTAGTTTGGCGCTGACGGGGGTGGTAAGCTACAGCTAAGGTAGATACCAAACAAGATGGTGATAATTTTGGAGAACGAGGTTGTAGTTGGGAATTAGATTCACCACGGGATATCAGCTAAGGAAGCTATTTAAATAGAGAATGAGAAAGGGTATTGCCTGATGGTAGAAGAAGTGGTTCTTTTATACTTAGAAAGAGAAGCCAGCATAATATGATTAACCCCAGTTCTTAACAAATAAAAACTATGATACACACAGTTAAATTAAACTCGTCTTCCCATAGTTGCTTTTTATACCAATGTTTAGCCTCAGTCCTATTCAGTTGAACACTTACTGATACTTTGCAAACTTCTTTATGTCTTGACATAGTTCATTAGTGAAACCTCCATAGTTTGTTCGAGTTAATTTACACTTGAAGATCAACACACCCGACGACCTCACTGCCTACTAGCCCAGTACTCTCTCCATTGTGGATCATTCTTATCTTCTTTACCTTCTTCACCAGCATTATTCATTCTCTCAAATTGCTGAATTAGTCCTTGTGTTGTAGGAGCAGAGGTCAAACACTGCTCACACTCCTCTTCTTCATCTTCTTCTTTCTTGTTGTACTGAGCCTGTTGTGGTTTCTCCATCTCATTAAGATTCTCATATACTCCAACCATCTCTACCTTCTTGGGCAAGTCGCCAAGCATGTTCTTCTTCATCTGTTCTCTTGTGGCGATTTCATCCTCTTCGTCGGCATAGCCAAGCCATTCCCGACGTTGTTGTGCGGCAGATAACTTTTGATCTTCATCGACAAATCGGCAAGGTTCTTCTAAACTTTCTGCTCGGATATTCCTCCACTTAGCATCACAGTGTAACCGACGAACACTTAGTATTCTCTTGACAAATATATCAGTTTCCGAATCGGGCTCAATGTGTTTCGATAGTCCGCTAAGAGCAACGGCACTTTGTCTATATCTCGCCATGGATGTTAATCTTTCCTTCAGGATCATATAGCTTGTGCTTTGTGGCAGAAGCATGAGAATAGACTTGAGAGTTCGGAAGAGCATAGCGCCACTTCCTTCTTGATACGGGTCGTCTTCACACTCCAACATTCGTAGATGTAAGTGTCGGAACAAGGGACGTTCAATAAGGTCAATGAGTTGATCAATCTCGAGGTAGAACATGAGTGACACATCCAATGGATCAACCATTTGCAGGAATGTTGAAGCAGTAAGGCATGCACCTCCCCAAAGACAGAAACCAAGTGTAGCAACGATATTGTGTGAAAAGGTGTACAGAAGAATGTGAAAGAGTCTTGCTCGGCGTTCGTCACCAACAGTGTCTGCCTTAAAACCAATACTATCCTTCAATAAAGTCCTGAGTTGCTCGGTCTCTGGTGCCGCAAAGAACACAATACCAAGCTGTTGGGCAAAGTTGCTCACGAATGCCAAATCTTTGGCAAATGTTGCTAGCTCTTCCTTGACTGTCTGTGTATCCACCTCGGGAGACTCCAATAACTTCTCTCTACGGTTCAACTTTGTAATGATAAAGTTATCCAACTCAATAGCAAAAGATACAAAGATAAACTCAGCCGGTTGTAACGTACACATCAACTCAATCACTTTGGATATATCCATTAACAGCTTTTGATGTTTACTATGCAAATCAATAAGAGATGCAAAGACACTTCGATCTCGTGATAACAGTCTACGCCGAGATGGATTTAATATCTCCAAGGCAAAGTTGGCATTATCATCATCCATGGGACTTTGTCTACTTGGGAGATCGACGTTAGCAGTTGAGGCATTCTCATCCAATGCCGACTTTGTTGTAATGAGCGAATATGCCTCCTCTCCTTCTGCTGGATTTGATATCTTTGCCAGTACCTCAAAGCTTTTGACAATGATGATACCCGGTGGTTGATCAACGAGTTGGTAGATGATACAATCAATAAACTCACCAGCATAGTCTGCCTTGAGTGAATTTGGTACCACATGTTCATATAGCACAACTACCCATTGCAAGGCACATAAGCGACTAAGGATCAAGGCATTGTCACGTTCCTCTACACCATCACTTGCACGGAACCATCCAGTGCTTTCGATACCACTTCCATCAGCCTTGACGTCCATCCTATATGGTCTCCTTTCAATAGATGGAGGTTGTCTAGCAATTAGACCACCAGGCGAGTCAAGTTCTTCACGGAGTGCAACGATAAACCCTCCAAGGTGAGGTATAAATGCTTGTCCATCTCGTCTCACGGCATCTTGTAAACAGGTATTAGCCTGCTCCGCAAGAGAATGTGTCGTCTGATCAGGAAGGAAGGAATCCTTTGCTCGTGATTGATGAGTGTCACCAATACTTAGCAGAATACCCGGCAGCACATGAGGTAAAGCATTCCTCACAGAGATTGATGCCGCCGTTAATGACCTTTCACCCTTCATTAATTCGTTAGGACTTAAACCTTCATCCGGATCATCTAATGCATTCATTGACGGAAAGGCTGATGACATGTGTGCTTGTACAATCCGTGACATCCAATACATTGCCACCTTCCTAACAAACGGATCAGGATGTTCCATTGTCAATACAAGGGATTGTAATATCTTATCAAAGTCAACCTTTTGTTGAGCATCTTCAAAGGCCTCTTCATTCGTATCCAACAACTTGGGTAAGACACTTTGTAGAAACTCGAGTGCCAATTGACTCGTTGCATTCGGATCAGCCACCATTTGGAAGATACCTCCAAGAAACAAGTGTAAGAATTCCAATATCGGTGCCCCAACCAACTTTTCACTAAACTCTTTAAGCCATGTCAAAGTTAATTGCTTCGTTGCCTTATTCCTCATATATACAAATCGTGCAAACACTGGCACACAAGCATCAGCCGAGAAACTTCCACTATTAATAGCCCCAACTATTACCTCCTTCAATTTCTTATCAAGTAACTCGGCACCACTCCGGACATCTAAATCGACATCGGCATATAGACTTCTTAATATCTCAAATAATATAAAGAAATGTTGTACTGCCAAGGATGGTATAACTTTTGTTACATTGAATAAACTTTCAGTGGCATAATATCTCACACGTTGAGAATGGTCCTGACATGCATGTACCACACTTGCCAATATTAAATCACGACATTCAATTACATCGCGACGTTTTTCATTCGCCTTCTTTAATCCAATAGCACAGGCTGCTAATGCCACCGCACCTCCCTTCCGGGCATCTTCATTCGTTGACCTAACATAATCATCACTTAATAATAAGAGTATTGCACGTACTTTATTATAATCATCTTGTATAACCAATGATCTAACGACCTTTTCAATTTCCATTGCGGCTAAGCGTCGTCGTTCATATCGTTTATGTGCTAAACTTACTAATACTGCCGCGGATATGGATTGTTGAAATGTCCGACGCATGGCTTCACGTTCTTCCTCGGAATTGTAATATTTTTGTAATGTCGATGATGCCGTGGATGTATTATTGTTACTGCTGCCAGTTATGGGTGTATCTATAATTTTATTGCGATTGGTAATTGTTGAAGAAGATAACGATGGGGGTGGTCCAGAGATACTACTACTAGACTTGTTGTTGTTTGTATTATTAGATGAATCATCAAAGATATTAAATGATTCAATCTTTTGTCTCATACTTGACAATACATCGGGAAGTGCATTGGATGCTGCTGATGATTGAGAGTTGTTTCTGCTGTTATTGTTAGCAGATGAGCTGTTGCTATTTGTATGTAATGAAATCCTATCCTTGACCCGTACATTACTTGAAGAGCCCTTGCTTGAACTACTACTATTATTAGTTGTCTGCTGCTGTCGAGATTCATTTGCAGCAGCCTCATCTGCAGCATCAATCTCATCATTCGCAGCCTCAGCTTGATGTATAATCTCATCTAATACCGTATGCTCAGCCTTGGCAAAGAAATCGTCATCATTATCATTAGTATTTTTGTTTGTCACATCCTTTTCTTGACTTGTTGTTGCTTCTGACTTTTCTGACTTTTCTGCTGGTGCTCTTTCCTTGTTACTTGAATCTGCTCCTTCATCTACTCCATCACTAACGTTATCATTAAAAGTAAAGGAATTAGATCGTGATGATCGTCCTTGCTGTACCTCAGTTAATGCCTTGTCAAATGCCGACAGCTCTCCTTTACTACTCTTTGTAGCACCGCTCACATTCACAGCAGCACCACTATTCTCAACAATAAACGATTCAATACCACTCTCACCCTCTTCACCTTCATTGTCATTATTATTCTCATTAGATATACTTAATTGGAATGTATCATATGATCCTATATTACTATTACTACCTAAGTCTTCTGGCTGTTGCGGTATAATATTAGAAGATTGTGTTTGATTATTGTCATCATCATCATCATCTTCTTCTTCTTCAGAGCTTGACGATAGGTAAGACTTGTTGTTATTGGTATTATCGCTATGATTGGATTTTTTAGCATTTGCAATTCTATCCTTATCCACTTTATTATCCTCATTACTCTCATCCTGCGGCTCTTTATCACCTCCAACAACCTGCTGAGCTGTAGTAGCAGCACCCTGACGAGATTGTGCAACATTCATAAAAGCAGCTAAACTAACATTCTCATCTTCATCACTAACACTGTCATCATTATCGTTTAATATATTTTCTAATATACGACGTCTTTCCTCTTCATCTACTACTGTTTCATTAGTTGTTGATAGATTTAGATTTAAATTATCAGATGATGTTGAGTTTATGTTTGTTATGTCTTCATTATTGTTGTTTGTTGTTAGTTGTTGATTGTTAGACATTTTGAGATTGTGTTTTTGTGTAGGTATGTTATTTCGCAGCTATTGAATATTAGACAATCAATTTAATTAAGTATATCATAAACAATACAGCGGATAATAATACTCTCATATCGCCATACCGTCGGCCTAATAGATGCCGAGAGTATATAACGTATGTATTTTTCAGCATTCAGCATGTATCTATGTACCTTATAGGATACCAACTCTCTATTCATTCAGCGTATCCCTTTTGAAATATTATATGCTATAGTTGAATTTATGGATTATTGTTTGTAATTTACAAAGAATAATACTAGAGCACATGCATGTTGGGCCTTCATGCCTTTCAATTGGTTGTCAACCGGTGAACATAGCATAAATTTCACTCATGAAAACTAGATATGGTACAAGACATAAAGAAGTGTGTTTAGTAGTTTGCTGTGTAATCAACAATGTTATTGAAGCGGCCATAATATAATAAACAACAACATTGATATAATATATACAAAGAATAAGATATACAAATGACAGGAGGAACGGGTATAAACTATCAGCCATCCTTTAGAGGTGCCCTACATGATATAGATACACAGACAGCAACATTAGCTGTCGATCCTTCTCCACTAATCACAGATGATAATGGAGAGATAGAAGCAGGACAAGACACTTTTATAGAAGATGCTACCCCTAAATATACTACTGCAGATGATACTAATGATATACCACCGCCATCAGATCTAACTTGGCGGCACCCATATATAAAGACAAAGTCATTTTTCACAACATTAAATGGGTATTTTGGATGGAAATTCTTAAGTTGGTTGGCTATAGATCAACTGTTTATTAGTGGTGGTGTCTTTGCTTTAGTTATGGCATTGGTGAGTTGTTGTTGTGTGTGTATATATTGATGTGTATGTATGATTATAGATAAATTGCAATAGGGAGCATGAGAAGGTGCATATGATGTGCACTTTTTTCATTTAATCTAACTTTTCAATATGTGCCTATTATATTAACCAGGGTTTACCATTATTCAAAGAACTAGGGATTGGGGCATCTAGACAACAATTATATATGGCGCTTATAATGAGCCCTTGGTCAATGAAGCCATTTATAGGAGTGTTTAGTGATCTCGTACCAATCGGAGGTTACAACAAAAAATATATAGCAGTTTATTCAATATTAATCGGTTTATTAGGCTGTGCTATTCTTCTTGGTGTCTATCATACATCCGATGATCCAGCCCAAGTTGCAAAAAAACAAGGATCAGATGCCGTAACATACTTTGCAGATATAGTCGTGGTATCATTTACCTTTATTAGTTTTGAAGCGTCAACATTGGATATATTAGCAGAGGGTAAATACTCGGAATTAATGAGAATACACCCTGAATCAGGTTCTAGTATCATAAGCTTCAAGTTTATGTGGGCATTACTAGGTGCTATGATAACTACGAGCTGTGTTGGTCCATTATCCGATGCTGGTTACTTCCATGTCTTATTTTGGATGGCACTTGCCTTGTCGGTTACGCCATTGTATCCGACGATTGCAGGGTGGATACCTGAGAAGAAACGCACTGTTGACGAACCGGGGATGAAAAATCTTTGCTTCAGATCATGCTGTCTTTTTGATAATGGTACTTTCCAAGCAAAGAAAGTGAGTTTGCTGTGTTGTGTTTGACATCCTTTTACAAGTATCTGCGCGGCTAACTTATCATACCCTCTTTTTCTTGATAGTCGCCTTTCATTATCATCACCTTGTGCGGTCTATGCGCACCGATAGTGTCTGCGATAACAACCTACACAGACTTGGTTATCGGGTTAGTGGTTAGCGCAGTACTAACCATTGGATTTGTAATTGCAACCTATGTTATATTCCCAAGACCGTTTTTCAAGATATTCTGCGCTGTTACACTCTTCTCTCTTGATTGGTTATCAATGGCTTCAGCACTCGGCTACTATTATACTGCAAGTGAAGAATGTGTGCCAGGGGGTCCAAACTTTGACTATACCTTTTACATCACAGTTAGTGGAATACTCAGTTCTGTCGTGAACTTTTTTGGTGTCATATTGTATCAAAATTTCTTTTCTGCTTGGCGTTTTAGATCAGTCCTTATATTCACAACACTCATTGGTTGCTCGGCATCAATTGTCGATGTAATAATCATCAATAGATGGAACCTTGCGTAAGTGCAGTTGCTTTGTTCACTGTTGCTTGTTCATTCAATGTACTATAGCTCAAGCTCAAACTTACACTTATATTCCCCCTCTTATAGAATCGGGATACCTGACAAGGTCTTCTTCTTGCTGGGGAATGCCTGTTTTGAGAGTTTATTGGGTATATTCTGGGGAGTTGCTTCATCAGCAATTTATGCAAAAGCAGCACCTCCCGGGATGGAGAGTGCTGTATTTGCATATACTGTTGGTATCTCCAACTTTTGTACAATGGTCTCCTCTCTAATAGCGTCTGGCGCAGTCAAATGGAGTGGAATGGTCACTATAGACACAGGTGAAGGCTGCAACTTTGATGCTTTGCCGTGGCTGATTGTTCTATGCCAGATGATCATACCTCTTGTTATCGGGATGCTTGGAATATTGCTCATTCCGAATAAGTTGCAAACAGAGCATCTTATAGAGTGGCCTAGAGAATGGATGGGAGAAGAAGGTACTATTGATGAGAGTGATGGCGACGGCCGCACCGACTCTACAATGTCGACGACTCGAGAAGGATTTGAGTCTCATTTATTGTAACTTAATACAATATGGAGTAGCTAGATTGTACATAATGGGTATATAGTTTCAATGGACTTAGTAGAAGCTTTATTTGTTTATACTACCCGACGCACTCTCCTCCACTCTTTTACTCTGCAGTAGTACTCGATTCTTCTACTACCACACTCTCTTCACTATCAGTAGCAACAGCATCAACACTCTTCTCCTCTAAAACAACCTCATTACTCACAGGAATAGCTTCCTCTTCCTTTCCACCGAAGATACCCTTTAAAGCATCGCCCAAACTTTCTCCCTCTAACGCATCATCAATAACCTGTTGTGATGGTTGTATGACAAACTTTCGATCTTCGATATATCCAGCCTTCTTTAGCCTCATAGCCTGTGGGTTTTGTAATAGCGTGAATGTACTACCGTCCGTGTTTAATATAACAACCTGTTGTGAGAAAGGACCGAATGATGCGCCCTGATCATTTAGCTATTTGTGGTTGATATCATAGAGAAAGAGTTAGATATTGATATAAAACGCGAGAACAAACACCATACATACAACATAGAAAATAGTGAGCCATCATATAAATCCCTTATCATAATACTCAACACAGACGCTTAAATACATCTTTAGATCGTCATCTAATTGTTTTTTTGTATGATAATTAATCACTTGACTTTTATAATTCTCTTCAACTTGTCCATACAATATGATAAACAACAAACATACCTGTGTTTTAAGTTGAACAGCCTGATCATTCTTATCTTTATTATCAACAGATTGTTTACGTAACTTTTGAATTAATGTATTCCCCTCCGAATCTTCATCAAGTTGTGTTAACATACGTTCTTGTTTACGTTTCACGTCAGGTGCTGGATCTTTAAAGTATTTTAATGCCTTGTCATTATCATTGTCGACTGTACGGACAGTAGTTTCAAGACATGCACCTAACGGGCCACGTTTTTTACATATCATGGTTGTTTCGCCCGTGAAGAGTGTTGGTGCTTCTGTTTCTATACCCCATTCATCTGCATTTGCTACTGAGTTTATGTTGAATGTATTGTGTAGAGGTGAGGTTAAGATGGTCAAGGATACTGCGGCACTGGTTAGTATGCGAGTTGATAGTAGACTTGTAAATATATTGGAATTGTCTACTATTCTAGATATATCATCATTATCACTATTGTTTTGTTGTTGGATAGCTGATAATTTAGTTGTGGGCTTCACAGTGGAAGCAGAAAATTTTGTTATTGGGTGGTTGATACTAAATGCATCACTACAAACATGTAGCATAGCGAGATTAATGAAAACTTTTCTCATGCTTTCGACTTAGTGAATTAGCGATTAATATAATGTAATAGAAGTTGCAAATAGAGCCTACTACTGATAATGAGGTGGATAATGTGAGATGAAGAAAAATCAATTGATGATTGAAAGTATTGTAAGTGGTATCCTTTTATTTTTATGAGAGTGTTTACCGGCCGTGAGTTGTGATGTTAAGTAAGTAGAAGTAGAAGTATATTGCATCGCACACTCAGTTACAGCCAAGTTGCTGAAAGCCAGCCGCAGATAAGACGAAGTTATCATCTAATATCACAGTGTTAGACTTTGGCTGCTGATATCGGATAGTTGACGACGAATCCACTACATAAGAATACAAATTTCAACATACTTCGCAAAATCTATATAAAGTATTTATACTTTATAGAAAGTTGATGTATATTAATATCAAATTAAGTGGATTGTTTTCTTAGTTAGTATATTGATATTATTCATTGATTATCGTAGTTATTGTTAGGGGTATATTGGCGTATTGCAATTATAGAGCATTCCTATAAACACTGAAAAGAATATAAAATATAATATTATAAAAGTATGGAGGATCAAGTTCAAGTTGGCGGCCCTACAGAGGAAATTCTAAAGCTTGTGTTCCAATTTTTGGATGAGAAAAGGAGGTACAGTTGGACTGAATCTGATATAATCAATAGAGCAGACTTAGTTTGTAAGCAATGGAATACCATCCTTAAGAGTGATGATGTTTGGAGACCAATCTGTGATCGTAAAATTGCTTGGTATGAAATGGTACAACGGAATGGGAAAGCTCGGAGGCTAGAGAGCAACGATCCCAATATGATGGATGTAGAAGAAAAAGAGTTTGATTCTCCCATGCACATGATATTAGCTACACAATTGAAGAAGCGTGCATCATCTGGGAGATCATGTCGTGAAATTTTTGTATTGAGTGAGAGGATGGGGTCTACCTTAGACCGTCATGTATACTGTGGTCCAGATTATCTTCGTCCAGGGCATCATGTGATAGCTGCAGATGAGGACAATAGGACATTGCGAGATCGATGTACCCAAGATTATCAGCGTATCATATTACCTACCATTACTACACTACGTCAAGTCTTTCATGACCCTGACAAGACTTCGAGGCAAGGTGAAGTAGTTGATACAAAAAGTAGACTGCTCGGGCACGCCCGAAAAGAAAAAGCCTTGGTAAGAGAAGACCTACGGTATTTGGAAAAGGAGAAATTAGCTGCCAATATGGGACAAGCTTTGCTAGCGGCTGCTACCATCTCCTTCAAATCGTTATGCGAAAATGCATTACCTTCATCCTCATCAAGCGACACTATGATTGGAGCTATTGCGAGTGGTCTAATTACCATCGGGACCGGGGACAATGATAGCACACTTGATTGGCCTTTAAATCCCGTTGACAATTTGTGTTGCCTCATCCACAAGTTATGGATACATCAACATGAACTTGATTGTAATTATGATCATAATATAACGCAAGAAGAAACGGACAAAATGTGGGAGGCAGTGATGAGAAAGTGGTGGGCTAGTTTGGCTGATCCTATCCGTCGTATTCTGATAGAAATCTATGATGAGTGGCGCTTGCGCTTCACAGATGGAGGTGATCCTCTTCCGCAAATTGATAACGAATATCATATTCCACGGAGAGCTCTAAGCTTAATCATCGAGGGAAGATATCGATATGTCAGGAAGGTCCTTGCCGAAAAGATTCTGCTAAAAGTTGATCCATGCTTATTTGACTCAATATTGTCCGTATACAAACAGCAAACAAAATCATTTAGAGATATGATTCAGCAAAGATACCAATCAGTTTACGAAGGGAAAGATCCAGAGTTTAATGCAAAAGTACTCCTTGATATCTTTCTCGAGGTTGCCCCTACTGAACGACATCCAACGGGGCCTGAGATGAGTGTAGAGTATTGCAATGGACTATTGGAACGAATGCAACATGAAATGGACCGTTGGAATCAACTTGCCACCACATCTCTCTCATCAGATGAGACTTTATGGAATGAACAAACAATGAGGGATATGAACGAGTTGCATGAGAGGTTTGATACATTCGATCGAAGTTTTCCTAGAAATAATATAGCTCTTCCAGCAGAAGATTTCTGCACCGGTACCATGGTTGAGAGATTCTTACGGCAGCAGCTGCTTTCAACCAGCCCTGTTTGCATTCATTCCAATGAGTACAAGCTCAAGGACGAATGCAAAAAGATTATCAAGGATATGGATAATACAAATAATATGTCACAGGCTGAACTATCATTACACCAAACAAAGATACAAGAGACGGCTACTGCTTATGAAAATGTTAGCAAATATCAGCACACGAGAGAGCATGCAATGCTTGCATTAATACCCTTACTTCCAAATTTATCTAAAGCCGATGCCAAGAGACTGATATATGTTCTCTTTAACAAATTCACTAGTGAAAAACGAACTACTAAGGTGACAAACAGTCTTTCCCACGAATTCAAAACGATATGGTTTAATAACATGCCCTGCTCTCCGGGCAGTGATCTATCAGAGAATTTGGAATGTATGAAGCAGTGGGTTAATGGTAATAGTTACTTTGGAGGAGGCTATCATGGAGTCCGAGAGCGTCTATTTGGTCTGGGCTTACCTGATAATCTTGTCACAGCAATGGGGGAATTCTTGGTCGAGCGCCTTTATTCTACGAGTCCGTTTGATGTCGATGATCATACATGTGCGAACGCGATGGGAGTAATACCCTATTTGGAAAGATTCTGCTATGAAAATCCATCCAAGGCTTGGCTTGTATATGGTTATTTAAGACAGGCATTCGATAATGCAACAAGTCTTTTCAGTCAGTATGATGTGGAAGACATAGCTCCCAAGCAAAGAGAAATCTTTACAAACGTAGTGTCTCAGTTATTGGCAGCCTGTATCAACACATGGGCTCAAAGTCTTGCTCCTGCGATTCAAAGACTATATGATGACGTTGTACGTGTCCACCTTCCGCCGACATTCATTCCGTTTGATACATTGATTCAAAGAATGAATGACGCCCCAAGAGTTTTCCCAGACACCTTATTCTATTATAGAATGCATGACGAAGAACTTTAACCTTAAACCTAAAGCTAAGTCATCAAATCAATCTAGTTACTCAATCTAGACCTCTATTACAATTTATAAGTTACATTAATTAAGAGAAACCCTAATTCTATTCTGTATGTACACTTCCCATTCATGCATCCTGTGTTATCACAGCCGACAAATGAGTATCTCTTTCTACTTCTCTCGGCCCTCGGCAGATTGTCAACATCAATTTCTGTTACATTAATCCTCTATATATCTTCCATTGTATCTGCAATGTTAATCAAACGATGATAGGTGTTGTTATCAACACATATCACTACTTTGTACCCGTTTGTGAATCTTTTCAAGCTCTTTCTTCTCCAAACCCTTCTTTTGCAATTTCTTCCTACCGGGCGATGCAACATTATCTCCCAATGGTTTCCTCATCTTTCCGCTACTTTCTTCTTTACCAATTGTTGCTTTCTTCATCCATTTAACTATCTCATCTCCCAACCCTGATCCCTCTAGTTTGGAGAACTTATCATGTTGAGCACTATTGCTAACTCGGCCTTTTTGTTCGTATAGTTTATTCAGCTTATCATCGGCATCCTCATCTTCATATATATTGAATGGTACATTCTTCTTATCTTCGTATATAGGAAATGATCTACTATTTCTTATATATTCATCACGATATGGGGTAGCTGAAGAATTATACGACGCATCCACTTTACGTCTCTGCATATCTTTTGTTGCTCTTTGTGTCTTATCGTATACGCTCATTCTTAATACTACCTAAGCAAATAGTAATTTATCTTCCTGAGTAGTACGTCAATGTCTTATGAATATAAGCTTCTTTAGTAACTGTAGCGGCCTATCGGCACAGGCAATAGAAGATTGCTCATGCAAAATTTTTATGAGAGTGTACTTAGGCCAGGATACATCGTATCTTTATTCAATTGCAATATATAGGTCTTCTAAATGGCACAGAATAAGTTTATATTAATTAGTATGCCTAATCATCATCACAACTTGAGCTTGGGGTGCTTCTGACCAACATACTCTGCCGATATCAGTTAGATAATGGTGGTTCTATGATTCGGTATCTTACCAAAGGAGTTTTCGAATGAAAACCTCGATTAAAAATTAAAATAAAATAAATTGCACAGTCACAACTATAATTTATTGGCTGCCTTAAGCCGCCATCTCTCTACTCTCAATAAGGACTTTAGCACCTATTAATACCGACAAAGCGTAGTCTATTGTGTATTGAAAGATTTGCCGTCTCGGGTTTGCAAAAATATACCGGAACATAGAAAATCGAGTGTATCACTAACACTAAAAGAACACATCACATGTTGCAACTATTACAATCACTTCAACGGGTAGCAATTACCAGTAATCGTAGCGCCTTACTACGCCCTTCATCAGTACCACGTATCATTAAATCATCTACACAAATATTATCCCCGTCAATAATATCCGCGATATCATTTGCAACCTCCATCCCACCAATTGAATCAAAATCAAAGAATGCATCAATGGAACGAATATTAGAAGCCAAGAAACGTATACTCTCCCAATCTAATCCACGATCAAAATGGGGTAATAATAATCTAGACAGTGATGATAATTCTTCTCCGACCTATAAAGATAAGGGATTACCCGTCGGAGATATTAATGACCGTGAGCCTACTGAAACTCCCGATGGGACTGTACTTTATCCCTCTAAAGTTCGATATGATACGGGCGTATTACCAAAAGATATGCCATTCTTACATCATATTAGGCATGATGAGAAGCCTAAACCGAAATTTAAGAATCCACGTAAACGCGCATCTAAATTATTACATCAATTGCAAGTAGAAAAGGTTGAGGAGTCTAAAAAGTCCAAACCTGAGGTTTGGGAGGTACCATTCAAGGTAGGTGATGCTATCCAATTGGAGGTATTAGATGATGGCGGTGTTGATAATTCGAATAATAATCCACTAGATGTTATTCGGGGTGTGGTATTAGGGCGTGAGAATAAAGGATTAGATACGTCTATATACTTGAAGGATGTATTGTACGGAGAACATGTGGAACGAAAAATT
>Ga0214477_101147_pt1 | contig 14315 bp, 10 predicted proteins | sample M1_20Mar14CPVII9_FD_165058 | JGI IMG/M metagenome (GOLD analysis project Ga0214477, IMG submission 165058) | Marine eukaryotic communities from Monterey Bay, California, United States - M1_20Mar14CPVII9sort6BwellC16 | ecosystem: Environmental > Aquatic > Marine > Unclassified | place: USA...
GTTGTTGTTATTATTGTTGAGTTCGGCAACTGTCTTGGCTATTATATCACGTATTTGATCACTTTGGGCAAGAGAAGAACTCCTTCGTCGTCTATCAGCTTTGTTTGTAAAGTGTTCTCGTCTATTATTAGAGTTTGTGCTTGCAGAACCTTCGACACTAGTGGAACCCTCAATGATTGTCAATCCTCGAAAGGATGATCTTTGATGTCGACTATGCATTGTTTGTTTGTATTGTTTATGTTACTTGTATTGGTTATTGTATTAGGTAGTGGTGATGTTGCTATTGATGTATGAATGATGAGTGTGCCAGTAGTGATGTATCGGTACGAATAAGAAGTGAATGATGATGTGCAGTAGTTGATTGATCTTTGAGAAGAGTGTCAAGAAAGATCTTTGGCGAGAGTTTTTTTATTTTGTTGACACCAAAAACGAAGAAAACCGATTGGAAAATTTTGCGGTCTATATTGCGGTATCGATAATCATTAATGTGTATTCATCAGATCATACCATCGACTACGTGGATCGTCTTCGCCAATCATCAATCCGAAAAGTGATGTTTTACAATACGTCTCTTTAGCTCACATTTTTTGCATTTCAATACTCTTGATGATCAAATAACGCAATCTGTTCAGCGTCCAACATCATACTTATTATATACATTGTACATTATACCATCTCGGGCCATCATTAGATACTGATTAACTTTGGACATGTGATGGATCTGTAAGTATGCATTTGCAATGCATCTCTTTTACACATGATGTGCACATTTATTTTAGGTGCCGTTCGAATATCAAAGCAACTTTGATCATTACATCTGATGCCAAAGCAACATATCATCACAATAATTAATCGGCATCAGCCAGCGGCCAGCAGTCAGCAGGCACTATTCACTCATCCTTCACATTCATCTCATCGCTTACTTTGGCGATCTCAACCCTCGCCAAAAAGATACCATACGTCTCCTCTCTTTCTTGTAGTGCAACGAAAAGCACGCCTAATCATCCTCGCTGAATTGGACTTACCACCACCCTTTGCTTTGCATTTCACTTGCTAATTAGTTGCATAAGAAAGCTCTCTCGCCAATTTCTGTGATTATTTGATATTTGGCCACTTGGCGTTGATAACAATAGCGTTGAACTGTGAACACCCCCATAATCAATTGCAATAGATGCACAACATCTATTAAAAAACAATTGACTAACAATAGTGTAATATCGGCCACAATACATACCCCCGAAGATAGAGAGAGTGACATATAAGAATGAACACTCAAACTCAACCTAACAGCTCATTTGCTCCCCTTGTGAACAAACCTACAAATAATAACAACTTGAATTCCTTCCAACCCCCATCGACATCTATAGCAGAAGAATCTAGATGTCCACCCCCAACAGCGCGCAATACTAACGATGAACGTCAAACAATCGATCCACCAGAACATCCAGCAGATAAGTTTGGAAAGACAATTACAGTATCACAGAATATATCATGGAATAGTAGTTCGTCGCCACGGTCATCCCCCCTCCCTACAGCATCAACATCAGTTGATCTAAGTCCAGTGGTGCACTTCTCGCCATCCAGGAGTGGTGCCTTCTTGCCATACCGTCAGGCTATTGAAGAGAAGAGGCACCAACCCATCTTGTGTGGTTTCATCCAACAACCAAAGCTTGGGGAGGAAGAGGCAGTCCAAGTAGCAGAACAATCAGTAATCGAATATGAAGAAATTAATAATAGCAGTGAGAATAATAGGGTAAGGACTTCATCCGAGGAGACGGAAGATGAGATCCAAGCAGCGAATAGTAAGATGCTTGAGGAAGAAGAATCATTAGAGAATGGCCGGGTATCAATGAAGATTAGTGAAAGTAATAGTAAGGATACAGCTAGTTTGAATAATGACAGTCAAGGTATGATGAGGAAGAACAAGCCATTTGTGCCACCACCAATTGCAACAACACACAAACGCACATTGTCATCGGTAAAAGCCACAGATGAAACACCTAAACATATCAATGTTAGTGGTGGTAATAAGGGTGGTTCATTCCACTACCCCAAACGTACAAAGCTAACAGAAGAAGGAGGATACAACTTCCCACCAGACTTGTCTGAAATGAATACACGCAATCGTCGTTCATACTCTCTTGAAACACTCGAGGATCAAAATCAACAACAACAACGTCAAGATCAACCAACAATTACTCAAGGTGCATCATGGGAAAGTTTAGGACATGGAAGGGAAAGCTTTAGTGGTGGTGCAAGTTTGTTGAATGGACTTGGTGCAAGTTATGAAGGTGGTAGTTTAGATAATGGTCAAGGACCAAGTTGGAATAAGTATATCGATCAACCAGGTTTATCTTATGGTGGATTAGATGCCACGCATAGTCTAAGTTGGGAGGTACCCGCTGGTACACTTAGTACTATTGGTAGTACATTGAGCTTTGGTCAAGGTGCACAAGCGGCAGCGGGTAATCCAATGTTAAGCCCCAACAAGACAAAGTATGCTACCAAGAAGGATGATATGGTAATGGAAGATGACTTTCCACCAATACCATCTGTGGGTAGTCTTCCAATGAAGAAGCGTGGACATAGTCTACCTTCTCCTCGTCAGGAAGCAACTGCTACATTGTTCCAACCCCCAAGGCCAAGTGCAAGAGAGGAATCAAGAGATGATCGTACCATTGAGGTACGAGATGGAGGTGTATCGATGGAAGGACGAGAATCGTCGGAGCGTGATGGCCATCCTACCATGCCACCATTGAATTACTATGGAAACTATTATGGAAATCAAAATGGTCGTGATCAGCCTCCAGGTTACTATTCACAACAAGGATATGAACCAACGTATGGTGGTCCTCAAGGACATATGCCCTGGGGTAATCGTCATCCTCAGTACGATGGTGTGGCAGCTAATTCTCAAAGTTTTGAGGAACGATCATTTAGCTTGGATGAAGATCCTGGACAGAGTTTACTGTATCGTCCTAGTTTCTCGTGGGAACGTGGATTGGAAGAGTCGACAAGTCAATCACCTCTACCTCCTTTGCCTAGTGTAGGTTCCGTAGCTCCCAAACCCAAGGGTAACTTGATTCCACTACCTAATCAACAAGATATCATGAAGACTCTTGCCATGCGTTCTGAGATACGAACAATTGGTAATCCAGCAGATCCAAATATCGATTTGATGCTACTCCTTGCCATGCCTACAGATCAAGATTGTTTAAATGAAACACTTTGTATCCTTCGTAATAACATTGAAGTGTTCACTGCAACCGAGGAAGATGCCAAGGTTCCAGCTCCGGGTAGGAAGAAGCCTGTTCTTGTCGGTCAAGTCGGCCTTCGTTGTGTCTACTGTCGTTGTCAAGACAGTAAGGATCGTACCAAACGTCATACATGCTTCCCAACGAGTATGAAACGAATCTACCGTTCCATTATGGATATGAAGCTCGATCACTTTAAGGACTGCCCACATGTACCTGCTGGTTTGAAGGCAAGGATGGAAGAGTTGGATGGAGGAAAGCAGAAGCGAGGTAATAGTACCATTGTTTCGTACGTTGTCAATACTGCAAAGATGTTGGGTATCATGGATAGGACAGGTGGTATCCATATTGACTTGCGTCGTGTTGGCAGGCCAATCACACCTCCTCTTCCACCGCCTCAACCTAAAAGTGGGATTGTTCCTCAACAAGTCAAGAGTATCGTTCTACCAGACGTTGCCGAGAAGGATAAGTTCTTTGGCAAGGTAGCATTGGGGTTAGCCGAGGATACCAAGTACTTGAGCAAATTGCGGTGCTTTCTCCGTAGCAACATATGTGTATTCACCGCATCGGTAGGTGACATCAACGTTCGTAGTCCAACAACGCCAGGTGTGAAAGTTGGACAAGTAGGTGTGGGATGTATCCACTGTTTATCATTGCCGCCCAATCAACGTACAAACAGGAGTGTTTGCTTCCCCAACAATATATCTCGTATGTACCAGAGTGTTGCCGACATTCAAAGGTTTCATTTAGCGGACTGTAAGATGATGCCACCGGATGTTAGAGCCGAGTTTGTCAAGTTACAAAGTGAGAGTGATAAGGGATCAAGAGGTTTGTCAACCAGAAAGTATTGGGACGATTCTGCCAAGGCTCTTGGTTTGGCTGATAGTTCTGGTGGAATATACTTCTGTAAAGATCCATCGTTACCACCATTCCCTTTGCCATCACAGTACTCAGACATTACTTCAGGTGCAGACTCGAACGCACAAGTGGTACTAAACAACAATGTGAACTATGATGAATCAACTTTACTGGTAACTGATGAGGATAAGGGAACATGTGCTCAATTCTTGTACTTGACCATTAAACAGCTCAAGCCATGCAAGTTTACTGAAGCGGACAGGAATAAGAGGAGGAGTAAGCCAATCGGTACTATCGGTGTGGAATGTAGACATTGTAGTGGACGTGCTGAAGGGCGCAAGTTTTTCTGGAATAGTATATCTGCGGCCGAGTCCAACTTTGTAAGTGTGCACACTCACTTTATGAAATGCAAGTTTGTTCCTGAAGACTTGAAGGCGGAGATTGCTAGGACGAAGGAGCTCCGAAGAGCTGAGACGACTGCTCTAAAGCCCGGCAGTCAAAAGCAAATGTTTACTCGCGTATGGGCAAGACTTCATGGCCTGCCAGTTCCTCCTCCTCCAAGCCCGGGATGGAAAGCTAAGAGAAACTTATCAACAAAGAAGCCAATCCATAATCCATCGGACATCTTATCCAATTCAATTACACTCAAGGTTCCTACAAAGAAGGGAGGGAAGGATAAGAAATTGAAAGTTGTTAAGAAGACGGAGAAGGCCAAGTATCCAGTGAAGAAGAAGGTAGCCAAAGCCCTTCAGCCCCCAGGTGTTATCCACCAACCCTCAAATGAAGATCCATCTTTGCCTCAGTTGCCTCAGGATTCTGATGAAATCCGTCTTACGCTAAGCAGTATGCCTAGTATTGATGACTCTATTATCCAGAGTACTTTGGCTAACTCTTCAAGTATTGAACTTCATACGGGACCTAGTAGCGAATCTGTGGGCAAGGTGGCAGCAAACATGGGCGAAATCAATATTTGTGGAGTGTAACCAGAATAATGGATGTTAGTCAATTTTTTGGCCGAGTGATGTTCATGTGTAGAAAGTGAGATCGAACGTAATTGATTCTATATTTGTGTGGGGTATAGGAGTGTTGTCATAGAATGTGTAACTGATTAATGTATATTTGTATCTACTGAATAGCTTACTCTAGATCTTCCTCCTTATCGGCCTACCGCTACACTGCATTTCAATCTCTCTATTTGGTATCCTCGGTTCCTGATTGTCATTTTTCTCCCCGCCCTCCCCTATAATGATATTAGCTTATCAATCATGCCCATCAACTATCCCGAGCTACTAGTGCTATTGGTACTACATCTACATTGGTATCATTCCTTAGGTTTTCTTCATGCGAGTAGCGGTGGCGGTTTTGTCGGGAAAAGTAGAGCTGACACATCTTCTGCAAAACATCAAACATCAAGTAGTACGTCATATCTTACATCAAATATTGTTGCCCCAGAGTTGGGTGGTGATATTATTCGTATACGAACTGGTCCAGATGATGATGAAGATAGTTTCTTGTCTAAAGTTGGTACGTGACTTCTGACATCATATCATATGATAATTTGAGCGTATCATGTGCACTTTTTATTTGTAACATCATCTCATTGCAATCTTTCAATTACATCATCTCACTGTAATTCAATTACAATTCATATTGTGCTCAGGCGTGCCAACTTTTGCAGTAATTGATAATGAGGATGCATCAAACGTTGCAAGTATGACTGCTGATAAGCCAAAGAGATTAGGATTAGAAGGTATACTACACAATTCCAATGCCTTTACATTAGAAAATGCATTATCATTGGAGTCATGTGAATCAATACTCAATACATGTGAAGAACTACAATTTGGTAACTACAATGCAGGAAAGAATAATCACGGAGCTATGCAAATTGTTATATCCAAGGCAGTATCCGATACATTACTGAGTTTAATAGGACCACATGTCGATTTAGAAGGAGTAACTGATGCCGAGAAAGAGTTGAGACTAGATAATAATGGCGAAGAAGATAGTACAACAACATATGCAATTGCTGGCATTAATAGAAGATTTAGAATATATAGATATGCACCTGATGAGAATGAAAGCTTTGCACCTCATATCGATGCGGGCTTCCCTCCCGGAGGCTCCTCATTGGATGATGATTTAGACTCTGATAGTAGTGGAACATCACCGTATTTGTATTGGGATGCAGCACATCAATACTCAACTACATCAGAGGTAGTATCACGGCTCACAGTTTTGATATACTTGAATGAAGACTTTGTTGGAGGTCATACAAAGTTTTATGAACCATTATCTGAAAGGAGTGATGGCAGTCAAGGTGATGGACAAGTAATTGCGTCTATCAAACCTCGTACTGGACAAATATTAGTGTTCCCTCAGGCAGTATCAGAGGAAGCGGTTGAACGTGCACGTTATCTTTGGCCATTGCATGAAGGATCCCCAGTAACCTCTGGTAATCGACCAAAGTATGTTATTCGAACAGATGTATTGTTTGAAACGATAGTTAATGATGAGTTGAAAAACATGCCTGAACATGAAAAGGTTTTGTTTGAACATGATGATGCAGTACGGAATGTCTTCAAGAATACATCTCCAATGCTTTCAAAGTTGTTTAGAGAGCACGTATGGCCACTTTATAATCCACACATGGGCGTAGAGAATGCAGGGCCGTTGCTCTATTCATTAGTACGATTTACAAAATGTAGGAAAGTTGTTGAGGTTGGAGCTGGGTATACAACTTTGTTTATACTACAAGCTTTGAAAGATAATGATGATGAAATGAAGAGAGTTGTAGATCTTGACTTGGAAGGAAGATTAAGAATGCTAGACTATCCCTTTGGAACTCCAAGGGTCGAAGATTGGATGACGACACCAACTCATACAAAATCAACTTCTTCCTTACTGTGCATAGATAATTGTGATCATCAGAAAGAGACGGCCTCGGGAGCTGTTAGTGTTGCACGAACACTCGGACTTGATTCATATCTTGAATTCCTCAGAGGAGATGCGTTTGATGCTCTAGATACACACTTTTCAGAAGTAGAGTCAATCGATCTATTATGGTGTGACTTTGGTGTTGGTAGTAAGATGAAGCAATATGCAGGAAACGTATGGAAATATGTCAAGCCAGGAGGATTTCTAGTCTGCCATTCAACACTAACAAACACACATACACGAGAGTGGTTAGAAGGTATAAGACAAGGAATGGGAGAAGATGTAACAGGTATTAAAGAAGGAGAATACACAGAACTGTCACTACTTGAACCGCATAAAAGATTTCAGAATAGTATGACAGTCATGTAAGTTTGTTTCTATTGACTTTTTTTTCGTGTGATGAAGTTTTCTGTTGCTCATATCAACCTTTGCTTTAGCCAAAAGCGAATTGGTTCGGACGGAGCCTATTCGGAGCCAATTTATAGTGAATATGCCTAGACAGACAGTGTTAGTATAATAGTCTTATCCAAACTGGTTAATAACACAACAAAATCATTCCTAGCTTGAGAACGATGTTGGGTTTTAGGATACCGGTACCGGTATTTTTCCGTGATCCGAGATTTTTGTTTGCTTTGCAACTACTCAACTGATTTAGTTGGATTAATAAGGAACTACTATCAGATATTCTCAACGGCTCAAGGCGTGGAGAATCATGAGATACATTCTGAGACCCAACGTATCATAAATTCTATTTTGCCGCCGACACACACATCATTATTTCCCTTCATACAATACAATCATGAACAACAACCCCAATGCAAAGGCACGTGTTGCATTCAAGGTAAGAAGAAGCATTAGAGTATTAGTTGCAAGTGTTTATTCTTTGGTTGATACTAATATATATATACATGTTCCCTTTCTCTCAAACTACAGGACGTATCAAACCGTGGAGTCTCCAACTCCTCCAACTCCAAGTCTCTCAAGTCAAAAGTCACCAAGCCGTCTCACAAAAGGAATGTTGAAACAATCTACAAGTCTACAGAGGAATCATCAAGTCTTGTTGTTCACAAGAAGAATGCGGTGGTGACGAAATCTACCAAGCAGCAACCTGTTGAGTACATTGACATTCCTGTACTCAAGCCATTCCAAAGCAAGCTTCATCAGCCAACAAAACTGTCCTCGGCTAAACCTACAAGTCTCTCCAAGCCCAAGCCGTCATATCAAGATGGTGTTGCAGATGATATTGATGCAAGCGGAAAGAATGATCCTCTACTTGTCACTGAATACATCTCTGAGATGTATACCTACCACCGCAGTGAAGAGCATCGAGCGATAGTTGGTCCTTATTTGGATAGTCAACCTGAGATCAATCAACGTATGCGCTCTATATTGGTCGATTGGTTAGTTGATGTCCATTACAAGATGAAATTCTTTCCTGAAACTCTATACATCACGGTGGACATTGTAGATCGTTTTCTAGCCAAGAAGGAAGTCCAAAGGCGTAAATTACAGCTTGTGGGTGTTACTTCCTTCCTGATTGCATCAAAGTATGAGGAGATTTATCCTCCTGGTCTTTATGATCTTGTTTATGTGTGTGATAATGCTTACTCAAAGCAAGAGGTGCGTATATGTTTCTCTTTCCTGTTGACATCTTTGAATATTTGACATGCACTTACCATGCACTCACACTGTACTTCATTACTTCTCTTCCTTATATCCTCCACCAACAGATTTTGGATATGGAGGAAAACATCCTCAAGACTTTGAACTACCAGCTCAGCATTCCAAATCCATACAAGTTTCTTGTTCGATACCTGAATGCTGCTCACGCTGATAAGAAGATTGTTCTTCTATCATCCTTCGTCTTGGAAGAGAGCTTACTCAGTTATGACATTATCACTACCTACAAGCCAAGTGAGCTTTCTGCTGCTGCGGTTCTGATTGCAAGGAAAGTCTCGGGGAGAAACCCCTGGAGTCCTACACTTGTCAAGTACACTGGGTATCGGGAGGAGAATATCAAGCCTTTGGCAAGTAAGATATTGGAGGAGAGGGGTAAGATTAAAGAAATGAAGTTGGTGGCCAGTAAGAAGAAGTATAGCCGTAGCAATATGTCCAAGGTGGCTAGTATCGACCTCCCCACTGAACTGTAGTAAGCAAGCAAGGATATATGATTAATGTTGGTGTATGTTGGAAGAGTAGTTTGGCTTGCTGTATGGGTGTCTTAAGATTTATGTTCTGAAGATTTGTGTTTGTATTGTTATTGGAGAAGGAAATAATGATTAATAAAACCTACCAGTATGTTTGATTCTATTTGATCTATAATATGTAGACTCTTTGATATTATTAGGTTGAGTACTTTCATCTTGAACCCCCCCCCCCCCCTTAGAGTTGAGTATCTTCCCCCATGCGATGGTGATATGTCACTACGATAGTCGTCAGAAAGAACGCATCCACATCACTCAAATCATCATTGGTATCCTAGGTAGTTTCTAGTAAGCATCAAGTAGTTGCCGATAGCCATATGTTTTGCACCATACAATCTGCTTGATGTCTTTGGCACTTTGATCTATGATTGACCTCTGGATGATGAGGAAGTAGCTTAAGTTCGAAGTATATACTTATGATATTGATATGAGCAGCAACAATAACAAATCGTCATCATATGCTGCTTGTCTGTCGGAGCATGAAAAACACGACGACGACGATGATGATAATGATGGCGACGATGGCAACTATGATGTATTGCCATCATCAAGAGAGGATGATAATGAAGAAGGAGAACATATAGTTAGTAGTAGTGTTAAAGTATCATCTCAACATAGTAGTAGCAATGGTGATATTAGCAGCAATGATAAAGTATCTTCTCAGACCGACGAGACTAACGACCAACGACAACCACCATCATCATCACAGTCGTCGTTTGCTGTACAATTAATGAATATGTTGATTAGTGAGACAGCCGCGGGAGGTAACTCAGTACGGTGGCTACCTACTGGCAATGGCTTTGAAATTAGAAACCAACTCATCTTTACTTCTCAATGCCTACCAAGATACTTCAAATCCACTGCTCCAGCTGTCTTCACATCATTCCTAAGAAGACTATATCGGTAAGATATACATTATTCTGGGTAATGATACTTTCTTCTTGTACATTGTATTCATATCCCCTCATATACCGTATCATAGCTGGGGCTTTAAATCCGAGGAGAGAGCTGCAGCTGGAAGTGGCCAGTATGTGTTCAATAGTGAGGTATGAGGTATCATATGTATCATATGTCTTCGGTGAAGAGTTTGTATCTCATCTCATAATGTGCATCACTGCTTTTCTTTTAGGTATTTCACAGAGACAACAATAAATATCTCCACATGAAAGCATTGCCACGCTCTAAGCCGAAGACTCAAGAGACGATGACGAACAGCGATGATATAGTTTCGTCTCTTCAACACTCAGACAAAGGTGATAGTACTCATGCTGCCGTATCGTCCTCTTCTCAACAAATACTTGATTCAAAGAAATCTCATGAAACTAATCAAGATGGGAAGATCAGAGCCGATACTTCGTCTCTTGATAGACATCGCTCAGAGAGATATAACAACTCGATAGTATCCTCCTCTTCTCAAGTTGCAAACCCTCACTTGGAAACGATACCACCACAGCAGCAGCTTACACCTCAAAATAGGTTGCTTGTAGAACAACTTGTAAATGCCATGAGATCACAGACTGGTGCTTTATCAACTCAGACATCCGGTATGTTAAGTAGTATTGCAGCATCTCAATTGAATAATCCGATACAACAACAGATTCCTCCTACACAAGCTGCTCTAATTCATTATCTGTTGTCATCTCAGCAAGGTATAAGCATATTACCGCGTATACAGCAGCAAGCAGTATCTGCATCATTTGCAAATACAGCATTACAACAACATCAAATGCATCAAGCTTCTTCTAATCATCAAGTATTACTTCAAGCTGCTCAGCTTCTCCTTCAACAGCATGGAGTATCAGTTTTCCGACAGGAAAGTACCAATAGTAACGATGATACTACAACAACTACTAGTGACGCTATTTCGTCTTCAAACGGTAACAGAGGAAGTTCTACCCGAGCGTCATCGTCACTAACATCAAATAATGATGAAGATAATATAAACACATCATCAAATGAAGACAGTCAAGGATTGAACGCATCGACAAGTAATAGGAAAAGAGAACGATCTCCATCTCCAGATAACTGACATTTCATTGTACAAAGTAGCAGTATATATAATGTACAAAGTATACCTAAACCATGACGATGATGTGTATGTATCAAGTTGATCTGTAATTGTAATTTCGTATCTTTTTCTACTCTCCGGTATCCTTTGTCATTATTGTAATATTATATCCACCTATACTATCGCCGTCGACTATCCGAGCACCATCTATAAACAAAGTATGTAGATGCTATACCTGTTTCTATCAAAGCCATCAATTAAACAGACATGCCAGACAGTTGCAATAGGATTCTCAAAAAATGCACGTTTACTCGCCATTTTCCATTTCCTCCCCTCCTAAGTACCTCGCTCTTTGCCCCTTTCCTATGTAGTATAGCGGCACAATAAGGTACATCACTCTTCCACTTAAGAATGGCCGCAGTATCAACTCTTCCGCCAGTACCTGCAGTATTACCTCCTCCTCCCGATGGTGGAGAAGCATTTGAAGCTCCTCCAAAAGTGGTATTACCAGGCGATGATTTGACGAAGTTCATCTTGCACAATCCTCCTCCATCCAACTTCTCAGCACCTCCAAAGAAGAAAAAGAAGAAGAAATCTAAAAGTAGTGATACCACTGATGAAGATGACACAGATTATGCAAAGATATCTCCCAAGATTGGCACGGGTCTCATAGTTTGCACACATACTAATGGCCAACAAAATAATAGTAATGATGATATCAAAACATCAATACGTATCCAAGCTACAATTGCAGGACGTCTACTCTATCGACCTTCATCACGGACGTGGTATGTTGCATCCAATCCACGTAGATATCATTTAACACAATCACCATTATCATCGTCATCGCTAGCCAAATCATCTCAGGGCATTACTGCCAACATGGGCGTCGGAGACCGTGTTATTGGAATAATTGAACCTCAAAAAGCATCTGCAGATTATTATCGAGTTAATATATTTGGATCACATTCAGCATTATTGCATGTATTAAGTTTTGAAGGTGCTACGAAACGAAACCGACCACAGTTGGACCCTGGTTCTTTGATATATTGTCGTGTAATGAAAGGCTATTCGGGAAGAATGGATCCTGAAGTTTCCTGTAAAGTTGGTGGTAGTAGTAGTAATAATAATAGTGGCAAGACAACATATAACAATGAAGATGATACTGGTGATGATGGAGGAGCTGCGAGTAAAGATTGGATGACAAATGAAAGCACATACGGTCAACTTAATGGTGGCACATCATTTCGTATCTCACTTGGATTGGCACGTGAGTTGCTACTTCCGAATAATGCAGTATTGGCAGCATTGGATAAAAGTGGTATACCTTTTGAAATAGCCATTGGTGTGAATGGAATGGTATGGATCAACAGTCCCGAGCCCGAAATAACGATAATGCTTTTGAACGCTATAAAGAATAGCGAGGTTATGAATGAAGAGCAAGTCCGGGGAATGATTAAAATGATGGTCAAGAATGTAAAAAAGGAATTAGAGGAATAATGCCTAATATTGATAACCATAGCAAAATAAATTAAGCCAGTCCTTTTTTGTTTCAGAGTTTATATGTTAGTACTGTGATTTTAGTAAAGTCTTGATTAAGATTAATCCGATGTTAACAAGTTGTAACACAAATTCACCAGCAAGTATATAGACTGCAATAAACAGCTATTGTTGTTGCAATGCTGTAACCCCTGCCTCACCACACGAAACTAACCTCCAATTTTTTCATCACAATAGCAAATATTGCAATTATCAGGTTATTGCTCTTCATATTGGTTGTTGTTTACTCCTTGCCCACCTGAGACGACCACTAATTCACTAATAATACCAACCACCAATACCAACTACCCTATATACATAATCCATTTACTTATCATACATTTAATTTGTTGCAATTAAAATATCCCAACTCTAACTAACATTTTAGAACACATCATATGCACTTAATAATAGTATCTAACTAGCCGTACAACATCCACCACCCTCACCACCTCCACCACCACTACCTTTAACACTATTATGATAAATATTACGTTCTTCCATACCTGGATCAGCCTTCATGAAGGCATCTTGTGTACCTTTAGATTGGCAATAAGATGCTATTTTTGCACGAGCCTCATCGGGTGATGCCTTTGCTGTTTTTACGCCCGTTAGTACTTGTTTGAGTTGTGCTATTTCTGCATTTAGTAGGTCTATTTCGGATAGTTCACCGTATTCATCCATTGTTGTTTGTTGTTTGTTTATGCAATAGAAGAGGCGACTTACGATTATTGATTTGCAATTTGCAAGTTATGACCTTGTCCCAAATTTACAAAAGACTCCCAATTAAATTCATAGTAGAACTCAGTACAATGATAATCATAGTAGATATCGATATACACAATGGAAGTACGCCAGCGGAAGAACGCTCAAAGGACAAGAGGTAATATCTCCTCTTCTTCTTCTCCAGATAATGACAGTGGTGATGATGATTCATATAATAATGAGAAGAAGACATACAACAAATCAACATCAATACTAAAAAACAGCAGATATGATGAATATGCATGGTTTATAATATTTCTAACAGCATTAACCTACTTTATATACACACGAGGTGGCAATAATACCAGAGGTGGATTGCTATCAAGCTTTTCAAAACCATATACTGTTATTTCATCATCAATATCTGTGGGTAGTGATAATCAAAATGAAAATGAAAAATTACTCAAATCTATATTCTATATTGCAAATACACAACATATACAACAGCAAGATGGCAGTGAAAAGATGTTAACATTAGAATACAATCGTCGTTTAGAAGTGATATTATCTTCTCCTCCCGATACTTATATCTTCCATGATGATGATAAAGAATGCATAAGTAGTGCAAACACAAGTGATGAACAACAATCAGCAATACCCTACTTATCACATCTATCATCCACAACATGGGTACATGATGAAGAATTAGGACGTGGATATCTTCTGTTAGCAGATGTTGGAAGGTCAGGTCGGATATGGAGATGGGAAGTTGGAGGTGGTGAGGGTGGTGGATGTTGTACGGCTAGTTAG
>Ga0214477_101149_pt1 | contig 14304 bp, 12 predicted proteins | sample M1_20Mar14CPVII9_FD_165058 | JGI IMG/M metagenome (GOLD analysis project Ga0214477, IMG submission 165058) | Marine eukaryotic communities from Monterey Bay, California, United States - M1_20Mar14CPVII9sort6BwellC16 | ecosystem: Environmental > Aquatic > Marine > Unclassified | place: USA...
AAGAACGAAGAGATTTATATGACTTGTTGTACGGAGATGAAGATGACGACGTTGGCAGAAGAGTGAATGGTGATAATATAGATTTGCAGCCAGTATTGCCTGGGAATAAGGGGATACCGATTGGTTCATCCTCCATGTCAACCTTATTGGGAGGGGACGATGATGATTTAGATGACTTTGATCCTTATGGGTTGCAGACATAACAGACATATCTATTCACTAGCTAAAGATTAAGTCGAGTTTATGACTATGTCAGTTTTTCTTGCAACGTAGGAAATCGCGCATGATTGAAGACTAGCTAAACAAACACAACTTCTTAATATCACACTTTTATACTCGAGAAACCTAAACAGCAAAATGAAAGTCTACTTAGTTATTCACGGCTACTCCCAACCTATGGAATGTACATGAATCGCGCTCCATACAGTGAAGAAATTGAGACAATCAACTCTCAAGTGGTCGGAGTGTACTCAACATACGATAAGGCTAACGCTGAGGCACGGAGATTCTTCTTCAATGAACGCGGATTGTCTCATAGTGATGATAGTGACTTGGATGCGTTATTCTGCTATGATGGAGACATGAACATCAGTACGTTTATGGAAACAGTCGATGTTGTTGAGCAGACAGTTGAATAAGAGATGGGGTACATCATGTAGTGGCAAGAAAGAAACCTATGAGTGAAGAGCTAGTAGTAGATTTGTACTTATAAACATATAAACCTAGTTACATTATCTCTCCGACCTCTAACATAGATCAATTACAATTATCCTCAGCCTCTACCTCCCGATTTGTCCTTACATATAGCCAATCTCCTAATATACACCCAGCCCATTCTTCTACCTCACTTCTTACCAAGGAGCATCACCCACAGCAGCACTTTCATAAGAACTAGCCGCATACTTAATCTCACCTTCCTCATCATCACCAACATGATACTTATCAACATTTGGTTTATACTGCTTCGTTGGACGCCAGAATAGGCGTAATCGTATCTCCTCAAAGAATTGTGCACATATATTCATATCCTTTTCAATTGTCTGGTTAATACCATCCTGATTTGTCCTGCTCTTATTCTTACTACTAACACCTCCTCCTTTACCTCGATCACTAGATGATTGACTTTCACTCCAAGGGATATGATACTTATCACCAGTATAATGTTTAGTTTGGAAACAACACCAAAAAAACTTCCGTAACTTACGTTTTGGTTGTTCCACTTTCGTATCATGTTGTTCTCTCATATAATCTTTAGTTGATTCAGTTAAATATACATCACGTTCATAATTCGTATAAGAATCTTCAGTCTGTTCATCGGAATCGGCACGTCGTTTAAATCTTGAACATTGTGGATTACATGACCATTTAATACGCATACCTGTTAATTGTGTAAATGTCTCGTGATCAATAATGTATAACATTGTTAATAATAGTAATATTGATGATAATATACCCAAGGAGACATTTAAGAAGGTTGATGAACTCTTATTATTATTTTGATTGTATAATTGTGTTGTTGTTGATTGACGTGATGTACTTGTGCAGGGATGGGTTAGTATACGGCTTAAAAGTGACCGGTGTCTATTGTCATTACCATTAAGATTTGTTGTATGTGAATTGCATGCATAGGTGAGCCATCTACTTGTAGTAGAGGTTGGCGTTCTACTTCGTATATTTATTCTGCTTTGTGACTGTGTTGCAATACTTTGAGCATGTGTTGTGGATGCCGACACTGATGAGGCCAAGGCAAGTAGTAGTAAGACGACCGCCACGGCGGTTAAGCGATTTGTTATTCTTCTGACTATCATCATTTGATGCTACTATGGTATGGTACCATCTCTAGACAATCGACTCTGTTTAGCAATCAATTTGCAAGTGGATGGAAATATTACTTTCTTGTAAATAAGAAAACCGAATTTGACCGGATGCCAGAGAGAATTACTATAGGCTGCATTTATAGGTAGTAATATTTCGCATATTCGGTCCAATACAAAAAACGAATACGCGTATAAACGAGGCCTTTAGTTTTTTACTTCGCAAAGGAAACAACCACAAATCTACTTTCCCTCCACCCCCAGATCCTTATTGCTGTGAGAGCTTGATTGTACATACAATGATAAAAATAGTAAAAAGTATAAAGAGCATAAGAAGTATAACCCAAAACAGATTATACATATATTCACAAAAGGCATTAGCATTTGTATGCAATAGATAGAATACGTGAAACAAATGAGGTCAATACCAAAAAGTTATAGTGACAGTGATAACAGTTCATTAACATCCACTACTGATGTACGTCGGCCAAAGAATAGTCATTATGTTAGTAAACGACAACCACAGTATACCTATTCTACTGATGATGAAAGTACATATAATAATAATATTATGAGTGCTGATGATAGTAGTAGAGATGATCGAAATGACCATATGAATAATATTGAAGATATATATAATGAGAATGGTAGTAGAGACGAGAGTGTATGCAGAGACTACGCTTCTACATATTCCTTTCATTCATCTAATAGTAGAGGACAAAATACCAAACAGCATAGAAATCCTTTACACCGAAGAAGCCGCAGAGCTATGTCTTCACAACACTCGACATCAACAACCTCATCAATGAGTACCTCTAACTCAAACAACAACAAAGGTATAAGTGATCAGCAGTTCTGGACAACATTATCAATACATGCCGCGTCAGCATTAATGTCATCAACAGTCTCAACAAGTATAATACCAAAACAATTGAAAATAGAAGCAGCTACAATTGCATCTACATCATTATTGCAACATGCTACAACCCGAGGTAAAAATAACAAGAAGAGACAAGAAAAGATTACATCACAAACTATTCGCAATGCCGCATCAAAAGCATCTATTGCTATATTATCAAATTGCGGTAATGCTGATAGTGATATGAATACAGAGTTGGCCATCGTAGTCCCTGGTGCTATATTAAAGGAGGGCAATAGAATGTTAAGAGAGATGAATCAAGTAGATTGTAGAGATGACAAGTCGGAAACTGGGCTATCTAAGAAGTCCTCATTTACATCATCTACTAAAGATTCATCAATATCAACAACATCAGAAGGTGGCGGTACAAGTTTACATCATCGTACACATATGAAATCTACTTCTCCAGTCCAACAAGATACAATGCAAGATGATCAAACCATACAATCCATATCAACGTCAAAGTTTGGTAGTGACAAGTATCAACAATTAGACCAACCTAAACGAAAGAAGAAGAATGATACTACATCAGTAACTGTAAGATCTATCTCAACATCAAAATATGGTAAAGATAAGTATGCAATAGATATTGTTGACTCTGCAAGGTCGGTATCAGGAGAAGAGAGCAGTGTACCAGCAGTCATTACTAAAAAGAGCAGAGTTAGTGTCAAGGATAGTTTGACTGGTGGCAGTATAGGAAGTAGATCATTAAACAAGGACAAGAGAAGTAGTAGAGTGGCGTCCATACAATCTAAGGAGTCGAATCGTATGGAGGCTGTGGCAGCTGGAAGTACCCTATCTTCACTGTCAGTATACACTGAACCTCCCAAAGCATCCAAAGAAGAAGCAACAAAAGCAAGTAGTAGTCAAAGTATTGCCAATAACTCAGATGATCCATCTCAAGTTACGACACATCAAGGAGATACGTCATATATTCAATCATCTGTTAATAGTATCTCTTTATCTCAGAAGAATAGTAATGAACAGATGCAGCATATCCAACTACAGGAAGAAGAGTTGGAAAGGAAGCATGCCAACTTCTTGGCAGCAATGGAGAAACTGCAGTCAAAGTTGGATATATTAGAGGGTCATGGTGTACAAGGTCAACAACAACCTGGTTCCTTAACAAGAGAGCAACTATTATCACTTGCAGCAAAATCATCAGAGTCACCTTCAGACCTGTCAATGTTAGCCAATCCAACAATGCATAACTTGTCAAGTACCGAGTCATTATCAATTTATGGACGATACTCTATACCACATTGTTCAACCAGTGTATTATCATCAATGAATAATAAACTGCAACCACAATCACATAACTATCATCAGCAACAACCACAACGGCCAATACGATCAGTACTGAGACAACCAACGAGATGTTTCCCAATTATTGAAGGGGAAGATCAAGAGTATGATGATGAAGACTTGCAAGAGTTCTGTAAAGACTTGTATAACAACTTGGAAGGAGATGCAACCTGGGATGAAGATGGTTCAGTCTTCTTATCCGTAGGCGAATGCCGTACCATGCATTGTGAAGATAACCGAGATAAGTATGCTGAAGGAGGTGTACCAGAAAAGACTACAGAGGAGGCTATTGAGATTGTCCTTCTCAAAGATGGTGATCAACATGAACAATCATCTGAATCATTGAAGAATCGAGTAAAAGACTTCTTCCGTGGTAAACGATCGAAGAAGGTTACATTTGATGTTGACATAGACCCATCAACAAGGAACACATCAAGTGGAAGATATACTCCTACTAGTAGTGTACAGAGTACAACAAGTCGTCGTAGTCGTGCACGCAAACTATTAAGAAGATTGAAGTTGCAGCGGAGTAGATTGATGAAAGAACTTCGTAATCTGGGTAGGAGATATGCAAATGAACCCAAACCATCAAAAGTTCGAGAAGATATTATAATAACTCGTACCGGAATGGATACTCCTTCCCAGAGAGTTGAAGAGGGTAAGAAAGCCGACGACGACTTGGACAAAGATACAGCCCAAGATAAGAAGAGTATAGACCTGGATATAAGTAGAAGAAGTACACAGCAGTCTTTACCCAGTTCAGCTGACTCGCTTGCTCCTCAGATTCGATTCAAGAAATCTTCCAGCACAGACAGTACTAATACATCACAGGCCGTTTGTGAAACTTTAACAGAGAACATTACTACTAAAGATGAGAACAATACAGATGATAAGGTTTTGGTTGAGGCAATGGCAGTCGTTGCCGAGGCACAAAAGGGTGTAAGGCTTGCTGGCAATGCACCGGAGGAATCAAGTCATGATGAAGATGCCTCTCAGTATGTAGCTAATGTTGTACAAGCAAAAGACGATGAGATAAGTTGTGGAGTTGAGACTGTATTGAGCAAGAAGGAAGTTGAGAGTGTATTGAGCACAAAGGAGGTTCAAAGTGTAGCATCTTCGAGCCCAAGTTTGTTTGGTTTCAACTTTGTATAATATTTTAACTGATTAAGTTGTTTCATACTTTACTTCCTAGCCAATGTCAACGTATACTGAACACTACTTCTTCTCATCTTCTGATAATCCTAAGCTGTCGTAAGTGTGACCTGGAGGTAAAGCAAAACCATCAACACCTTCTGAGAATCTTACAACGACATTTTGAGTAGGTATATCAGCTGTTTTTGATACCTCGTTATTGGTGATAGCTATTTATACGCAAATGACAATGATGTGTGTCAGTTAAATAATGTAAATAAAAATGAGTATATCATGTGTAATCGTATGGTTACCTTTTATAATTGCAGCGGCCACTTCTTTCCTAACCTTTTCGGTGCGGCATGCCTGTGATTATTATTATTTGTATAGTATAACATCAAGATTATCGATTGTGATGGATGTGAGATCCTACTATATGACAATGACATAACAAATAAATTATTACACATCAAAACTTTGACTTTGATATATGCTTCATTCAATGATAATAAACTCTATGATGAGACATAGCCCCTACCTTTGGCAACCAAGTAACATGTACAAATGGCATTATCTATTTGATTGACGGCAACAGAGATAGAAGAGGTATTAGCCCAAGGACATCACATTAGCCGTGACATGAAGAGGGGCGAGAGCGAGATGAAAAAGATACCGGGAGAAAAAAATATCATTTCATCATTTCTCCAATCAATCAATGCCTCACTGCTATTTGCAATCAACGTTCTAATATATCTAATGAACATTGCAGAAGTTACATTTCTTTACTGTGTCTCACGGCTAGTCAATGATTTGATGACTGGAGAAATATCATAGGATACCTTACCTTATTATTCTTTGTCATTGTTGACAATTGACATCCTCTCTCCAACCAGTCTCTAATATAACACATCAATTATACAATATTTATAATATACCGGCAGCAGTATCGATAGTATAACATATATACATCTCAATATTACATACCTATCATTATGAAGATTCCAACCAATAATAATCAGCCGCCCAATGGAGGGGAGAGAAATATACCAAACATATTATTACCAAGTCGGATCATACCAGACGAGTCCGATTGGATACCAATTAATAATGATAACGAATGGAGGAGTGATGCTCAACCATATTATGCAAGAGCAACTTTTATGAAATTATGCCTTCCTGCCGTATTGTATTCATTGATATTAAATGTATCATTGAAGATGCTGAGTCTCGTACCCTTTACATCAAGACTAAATGTTCAGCGACTGCATTACGACGATTGCTTTGTACTTCCTTCAACCAATGGTGATGATGAAACTACAAATCCAATTGCAATTGTTACTGGATCAAACACGGGTGTAGGATTTCAGACGGCAAAGGGGTTAGTACAACATGGTTATAATGTTATACTAGCGTGTCGTTCCCGAGAAAAGGGGGAGGGTGCCGCAAAGAAGATTAATGATCAATCTAATGATAGCGGTGATTTATTGGAGCAATTTGGTAAAGCATCCTTTCTTCATCCACTTGATCTATCTAGTTTCTCATCAATAAGATCATTCTGCAAAGTATACAGTGACAAGTACAGTACTCTCAATATACTGGTGAACAACGCTGGCATAAATTCTCAAGGTGATGTTACTGAGGATGGTTTAGAGATGTGCTTTCAAAGTAACTTTGTTGGACACTTCTTATTGACTAGACTGCTTCTCCCCCATCTTCTAAAAGCAAAGAACATATGTAATAACAATAAAGAGGAGGCAGGTAGAGTAGTCAATCTGTCAAGTGTTACACACCACTTTGCTCCTGCGAATGAAAGGTTGTATGATGATACAACAGATTCATCATTGTCAAAAGATCTTCCCCTAAATAATGGTATACATGATAAACATTTTTGGCTTGGATCGGCAACACCGGGCTTGTCAAATGGTACATACCGAGAGTCAAAGCTTGCATCTATACTGTTCACAATGGAACTCAATAAACGATATGGCAGTCAAGGATTACGATCTGTGGCGGTCGATCCTGGTAGTGTAGCATCTGATATATGGAGAGACGAATCACAACTAATGCAAAATGCATACAAAATGGTATATCTAACGCCCAAACAGGGCGCCAGTACATCAATTGCAGCATCAATCGGGATCTTGCCCAAAGACGCTTTTTATCTTCAACCTTATCTCCAGTGGAGATTGAATAAGGCACAATCAACAACTAGATGGCCATGGTACAAAGTACCAAACCCAATAACTGAGATGCTTGGAAAGTATATAGGATATGCAATAACAGACCCAAGACTACCAAATGATGGAAGTGGAGGATATAAAAGCTCAAACGCATTATGGAGTGTATGCGAAAAGATAACGTCTCAAGAGGAGTAGAGTATCGTGAGTATCGTGTGACATGATACTTTATTCATCTTTCCTAGATTACTTCTATCTAATACAATCAAACATTTATCAATTCAAAACTCCCCTTACTGTCCCGTGATCAATTTCTCAGCAGATAAGCTAGGCATAGCACCCTGAGATACCTTGGAAGCAGCATCAAGTCAGATAATGCTGCCTGGAGTGCAGGATCGTTATTATCCCAGGCAATATCAAACTTGATAGCCTTCTTCCAGTTATCATCCAGATGAACGACATATGCTACATTACTTTTCACAGGATTGTTTTCATCTTTAAAGCCTCCCGTGACATTGATGACAATACTGGATACAACAGCAATAACGGAACGATTCGTGTCTACTGCCACAATAGGATTGGCAAAGAACAAACTATCCACCATTGTGCTCCAATTCTCATGAAGGATTGCCATGACTTCTTGATAAGATCCTTCACCCTGTCATGTGAGTATGGTGTGACCGATTGATGTGTATCAGATATGCATAAGAATACAAAGCATGATATGTGTCATTTGAACTTACCTTTGTACCATCAGACCAATCCCAATATAGGTGATCAGAAAATAGCTTTGATAATGTCTCGGTGTGGTTACTTTCGATAAATCCAGAAGAAAGGGCCTTCATGAAGTCATTTGCAAAGTTTAATCCTTCCTCGAGAGTAATACTAGGATGTTCATTTGGCTCAGGAGTCTTCTTACCAAGCTTCGTCATCACCTTATCCATAGCCTTGACCATGGTATCTTTGTTTGGGTTCCATACCATACTCCAACGAGTAATCTTCTTATCTTGGTTTAACTTGAGGATCCAGACGTTATCATTTACAATGAGATTGTTTGAGTTCTCATCGTATAGTCCACCAGTGATGTTGAAAATAGCCTGACAGGCAATCACAATTCTTGAAAAACAGTTGAAGTTGTAGAGAGGATATATATTTGGTATCTTGAATGCAAGCATCACATAGTGAACAACCTACTGAGCTACTACTTACCTCGATTGATCAGTATCAACACAAACGATGGGAGTTGAGAACACAAAAGTACCAATCAAAGTACCCCATTTGTTCTTGATAATATCCATTAGCTCGGATGTACATCCTTCTCCGACCGTACCTTCAGGTCATAAAGAGGTATTACAGATTATAAGTATAGAATGAAGTTAACTAACAAATAGATACACACCGTACCTTCAGGCCAGCTCCAAGCGAGTTTATCAGCAAACAAACCCTTCATTGTTTCACTGTGATTGTTCTTGACAAAGCCGGCAGTCCAACTAGCCAATACTTTTTCGGCAATTTCATTCCCTTCTTCTTGTGTGATAGTCATGATTGAGATGATTGTTGTTGTGTTTGATACAAGAATGGATTGAATTATGAGAACAGTTGAGATCTTTGCAGTACATACCTAGAGTCTCTCTAGGCATACAATATGTTGAGTGCATAGAGTGCATGCAGTTAGAGCCTAGCTTACCTAGTCAACAGAGTATGCATTATTTTATGAGATACGTATCTTAGACATAAAGAGTCCAATCAGTGAAATCACTACAATTTAGATTAGTGGATGCTCTTTGGAGTTCAAACTTTACTCCGCAACAAATAGTTCGAATGCTTGGTTCAACACGAGGATTATCAACTGTCAAACGAGCTTTGCATGGTCGGATACCTCAACTACATTCGTCAGAGCTAGACTTACTTGCAGAGTATTTATATCACATAACACACTGTTGCTCTGGCGTCGGGCGAGTATGCCATGAATTCTTTTTGGAGCCGGCCGCAATAAAAGAAAGCATGGGAGTCTTTGCTCGTGAACCTCCAGGAGGAGGATCGATGGCTAACAGTATCTCAGAGCAAACCATACCATCGTTAAAGTCAATACGAGTATTATTTGGCGATACCGACTGGATGAGGTTCCATGAAAAAGCAGCAAGACAAGAGATGCAAAGAATAGATGCTAATCTTTCAGCTGAAGTACAAATCATACCAAATGCAGGGCATCATTTATACCTTGATAACTCTTCTTCTTTTGCTAAACATATATTAGAGGATTGAAGAAGAATGAACGTTACTTTATACTCAACTTCATACTAGTCTCTAGTCATGTTTTCTTTTTCCATCTCCTTTTCCGATCAAAGCGTATATAAGAGAAGATATCTTTGGCGCATATAATGGAACTCGCTTTTGATATAATCGGTATTCTGGATATTTGGAGATTGATATTTGTTCTGTAAGCCAACCTGAGCCCTGAAACAGTAGACAGAGTAATATACAACCACCTATTGACCAGTTGATGAAATATCTCTCCTTCTGATGTTCATGCGCTGCCGCAACTGAAAATAGGTAGAACGAGATCCAAATCATCTGCTCTCCTGCATAAGCTGGCTTTCTAACAATACCAAAGAGACCAGATTGGCCTGGGCATATGTGCATACACGAGAGTTAGTAAGATAATTTTAAATTGAGATAACTCAACAGTTGATCACAAGATGATAAACTTACAAAACCCATCGCTGTATTCTTTTAGTGAGGTACGAGAACTTAGACTCTTAACTGCATTTGCAAATCCTCCACCGCTACCTTTCTCCACGCTCTTTTTCCATTCCGCTTTTCTCTGTTGAAAGTTGTATTGTTGATTATCCGCTATAGTTTCTACAATCAAAGCAGAAAGAAATAGGAAGATTGCTATACTATCTATAACATTCAGCGATGTATCTTCTGACCCCTTTGAAGGGCAGTGTTTACTTTCCATTGTATATGTCCATGCGACTAATGACGGAGTTGCAATGTATAATAATAGGTAATTTTGGTATATACTGATGAAGAATAGATTGAAGAGCATCATAACAAATTTGTTTTGCAGTACCTTCCAAAAGCCACCTAACTTGCCCTGTCGAATACATTCCCAGCGATAATCTTCTTCTCCTGTCCATGGTGGAAAAGAATACCCTCCTCTTCTATAGAAATTGTATGTTAATCGTATACTCCACACTGTAGACAAACATGCCATTACTAACGTTCGCCTATCGACTACAAACATCCAAGCATATGCTGCGGGTAGTATTGACCAAAGCTTATCAACTTGACTAAGATTGCCTGTCATCGTTGATGTAATAAACGTTATTAATACAACAGCATTACATGTTGTGATGGCGATATGATATGGATGATTCGTATCCCAAAGTATAGATTCAAGTGAATGATTAATATTGCAAATATCCATGTTCAACAAGTTTGTTGTACTAATACATCAACTGTATACCAAGATGAAGGGGGTAGGTATCACCGATCACCTCTATCACCATCACACGCAGTATGATCAGTATGATAGGCTATACTCTCATAAAAGGATACCAAAAAAGATACAACAGCACCAGCGCTAGCAAGAACACAGTTACTTACGAGAGAAGATTGAAGATCATGTTAGGTAGGTGTATGTGTATGTAGATAAGTTATAGTATGCATCTCCATAGGAAGAGTAGTATTTGGTAAGTACTGTCTATCTTATCACTTATTTGGTTTACTAAATAGACAGCGAACTACATACTCCTACACACAAATATTTCTATTAATAACATACATTCTTCATTGACCAATACAGATCAATCAAAACTTCCTAAAACTCCTCTTATGGACTTGGCGGTTGCATTGATGGATGAAGATTGGCCCAAGGCGTTGTACAAGCCTTCTCACGATATAGAGTATTCAATGTCAAGTCCTTCAAGTCTGACTCGACTAGCGCCATTCTTTCAGCATATGCCGATCCATAATGATAGGATACCATTGGCAACTCAGATGATGAACCCTTCTTCTTCTTGTTTGATTGTTCAATCTCTTCCAACTCATCTTTAGCAATAGCCGTGGGCTTCTTAGCTCCAGATATGACTGAAGCACCAGAATATGAAAAGTCACATCGTCTACTACTTACGGGAGATACACTCTTGAATAACTTCATCTTTATCCCAGTATGGAAGTACTTCTCGTCACCTCCTTCCCCATTGCCAGATAGATGCAAGGCGAGATATCCTAGAGGACTAAATGCCTTGGCTGATAATGCCAGTGCTCGCTTTGAACTAATGGTTGGACCTAAGGCCACTGGATCCTTATGGTTGGCGATTCTAAGGTGGCGGAGTTTTCCCTGACTCTCCAACTCAGCAAAGGTACGAGCAAAATCAATGTTGCCTACTCGGGGTGATGCCACACTCACAACAGTCACTGGAAGAGGAAGTGAAGGCGATGCAGCTGCATAGAATCCAAATAATGTCGCTAATGCTCCTCCCAAGCTATGCCCAGTAACATATAGTTTGTAGTTCCTTCGAGTAGGAGATTCCTTATACAACTTCTGAACATGTTTCATAATCTCCACATACTTGCTAGGTTTTCCTTTCTTCCCCTCAGTGAACAAGTACTCATAGAAACCCTGATGTACGCCTACATCACCACCCACGGGCATACCATCAACTACTGTATCATTATACCTTTGTGGATTAGGTGCCTGTACAATACTAATCTTTGAATCTGTAATGAAATCAGCTTTCGTTACTGATCCCCTGAATATCACAGTAATTCGTTCCTCGATTGGATTTACACCCACGGCATATACCAATTCTTCGGTACTCTTTACATCATTCACAGTTGTAACCATTGATGACATTGTCTCATCTCCCTCAGACTGTTTTACAGTTTCCTCACCTAATATATCCCCGACATTACCACAGAACAGTTCATCAAAGGAAAAGCCGCCCGCTAAGCATCCATCCCAATTCGTCATCCAACCAAACATACCATTATCATCACTATCTTTCTTCTCTTGTGCCAACTTGCTACCTTTTGCAGCAGCACTTTCACGTTGTCGTGCCAATAAACTTTCAAGTGCACTTAGTGTCGCTTCATGCTTACCATCATCTAATATTTCTTTAAGCATTTCACCCTCCTGTGTAATTATAGTAACTGCTGTATCCAACGGTAATGGTGTGTCTAATATACGCATTGACGATGCAGGGTTATTTAACACACCATTTCGTGCCAAGTCACGTAATTCCACTAATGTATATATCAAATTTGATAATTTAATCATTGTATCAGCCTCGGTGAATAGTGGAGGAAATGTTAATGTACGTGTTTGTTTATTACTGTTGTTTCCATTGGAGGTTGGTTCATCAAAGTTGAATGATCCTACACGGATTGGTTCTCCTAATCCTAATGGCGTCGAGGGATAAGCGGGTGGTATAGCAGCTGGTGGACCAGTGTAATACTTGTTATCTTGTTGTGAATCTACTTCTTCGTCGCCAGTTGCTGCAGCCTGGGGAGAAGATGGCGGAGTAATGATTGCGGATGTTTGTTGTACATTATCTTCAGTAGTACTTTGTACTACCCCGGTAGAACCATCAGTTTCGGTTGTAGAGTTCTTCTTCTTCTTTGATTTGAAGGATTTGCTCTTTAGGAACTTCATCTCTCGTTTATTTGTAATTGTATATTATGGTTTTTATGTGATGTGGTCTTTTTGCAATCTATGTTAAAGGTAGATATATTGAGTCGCAAATATAGTTGCAAATGTCCTTTGCAATTAGTCGATCGCTCTCAAGCCGTATTGCTACACAAGATATGTAATTTGTAAAGTTAAAGATATGGTATATGGTATGCTCGATACAATACAATTATTGATGCAACAGCATGCCAATCATGTGAGTAGTGAGATTGAATTGTGACTTAAAATAATGGGCCGGGCACGGGCAAAATGCCCTGCACTATGGGTTAACCTTGGACATCGGTCACGTGGTGTGAGTACCGTATGCAATTACAAGTGCTTAGATGTGAGATGAGTCTAAAATCAACCACATAGCTATCCCAAATAGAGTATAATAAGGTGTTGTTGTTGTTTGGTTTGGGATTGTTGCTGGCGCTCATTGGAAGCTGCAATGTATCTAATGCTCGTATAGAATTCGTAGAATAATTTTTGAGATAGGGGGTTTGGTGTACAATTGCAATTTTCTAATAGGCAATTAGTAATTAATATTGTGTATCGTATTGATAATAACATGTCTCAATACCAAGGCGATGCAATAATAAGAACAACAACACCATTATCTGACGCGGGAGAATCAACCTGCGAGGGTGGTGGAAATAATAATAGCAGTAGTACAGAGGATACTTTGCAACAACAGCAACAGATGAATAATAATGGTGGAGGAACACCATCACAATCCTCAAATATCAATGTCAATAATAATATGACAAAGGCTGCACACGATGCAATATTTGGTAGACCGGGTAGCACTGCTAGTCTTCGTACTACGCCACCCATTAGCAATGTTGCGTTGAATAGTAGTCAGCATCTACTGACAACACAAGATGTGAACAATGGGGATGAACTTGATCGAACATGGCCAACTGCAAGGAGTAGTCAGATTAGGGATGCAATTAATAGTCAACAGCAGCATGGTAATATACAAGGAGGAAATGGACGTTCACCCCGGTTGATACCACATTTACCACCATCCAATAATATACCACCAACTCATATTGGTGGGTCACTTGCTCAACAGCAGCAACAACCGGTAGCACCACCCACGGCATTATCAATCATGAGACGAAGGCGTTCTAACAGTAATGAATTATCGAACAGTTTATCCAAATCTAAAAGTCGAGAAGAAGAAGAACTCTACAACCGAAACTGATGGTTCTACCGGGGTAGTACAAAGTACTACTGAAGATAATGTACAACAAACATCCGCAATCATTACTCCGC
>Ga0214477_101150_pt1 | contig 14287 bp, 14 predicted proteins | sample M1_20Mar14CPVII9_FD_165058 | JGI IMG/M metagenome (GOLD analysis project Ga0214477, IMG submission 165058) | Marine eukaryotic communities from Monterey Bay, California, United States - M1_20Mar14CPVII9sort6BwellC16 | ecosystem: Environmental > Aquatic > Marine > Unclassified | place: USA...
TGTTTCAATTGGCAACCTGATTTCTCAAGCAGTAAGGATGATATGGAAAGTCAAGCTGTTCGAGAGCAATTTATGGTTGCTAAGAGCGAGTTTATGGCAATGGGTGCCAATAGTGATGGTACGAATGGATTATGGTTGCATAAAGATTTGATTAAAGCAGAAAGTTACCCAGCGCTTGGCTTTGACAACGAACCATTGCCTGGAAATAATCATAACATGTTTGAGATTGGAGTATTGGAAGTATATCGTTTAGTTAGAACAATTGATGGCAAGTCTATCGGTAATGATGAGCATTTGGTTTGGGACTTGCAAGGTTTAAAGTAAGCTAATGGTTGATCAACAGAGGCTATTTTATATTATTGAGTGATTGATTAGTAAACCAATATACTACCATCAACCCATCAGTCTATTGGCCGCAGCTTCTACATTATTATCTGTTTGTTGTAGAGCACGAATCACAGCCTCTCTCTCAAAGCCCATGCTTGTTAATAATGCAATTGTCTCTTCTGGTGGCGGAGGTGGTGGAGGACGTGGTGCCGTTGGAGCTCGCACACCACCATTGGGTGCAACGGCTCGTCGTTGTCTATTGCCTCCTGCTCCTCTTTGTACTGATCTCGCCATCATTATCGCTGGTGCTTCATCTATAATGATTCCTTTGCCGATTACTCCTGCCAGAGAGTAAACTATTGATGGTAGTTCATTGGCACTGAAATTAACACAACATAGTCCAGAAAGGAAACCAATCATCACAGGAACAAAAGTACTCAATCCTCCCGCAAACATAACTTGTGCACATAATCCATATGTCAAACTCTTTTCACTGAAGTCATATCCTAATATACCAAAAAACTTGGGATGTAATCGTGGTGTAAATTTATGATATAATGCCAATACTGCTCCCAATTGTGGATACGGTCCTGAATATCTTTCAATATCAAAGAATATATTGAAGAATACCAATTCTAATATTGTTGATAATACTGATGTGTATACGATGAATGCACCAAATCTTCTACTTCCCATCTAATGGTTTTGTGTGTACATAAATAATCATTATGATGTGATCAGTAAATTACAGAATTTTTGATACCAACCATATTAAAGTAAAAAACAACACATAACCACTCACCTCACGCTCAAATCTACGCATTAATGGACATAACGCCAATAAACCAAATATCAGTTCTCCGATTGATGCAAATGTTAAATTGTGCACAAACATTCTATAAAATTGTGCATGATCGAATATCTTTGTGGTATCTGTTTTATCAAATGTAGAAGATATATGAAAGAGGGGATAGCATTAGATAAAGAAGTAAAGTGCATACAATATACTATTGCAATACAAGCATTACTTACCTAAGACCAAAGCACCATGACCCTTATTCATTTCAGCAAAGATATATACAATGGTTGTTGTTATTGCAATAGCCTTCGAAACCGGAGCTCCTAAAAACCATACCGACCTTGGATTATGAAGTGTTTGCGATGACATACTATAATAGTACTTCTGCTTTTCTCGAGGGCTTTAGAAGAGCAGCCAGGAGTCAGCTAGTTAGATACAGCGTTACAGCAAATCAACATTACTGACCTATCAGCAGTTTTCACATATGGAAACTCCAGTTTGGCTACAGGGCTGTATGTTTTACCAATGTGCCAATGCATGTGTCTTTAAATTTTACAATACCCCCTACCATACGCCATTTATCATCATATCAAAGACATCATATAATAAATTATTGGATCATGACATTGCTGCTTCTACATTAACAAAGTGAACAAAGGTAAGGTGCTTGTGTATAGTTGTCATGGGGGAGGAACATATGATTTTACACAAACAATTATTGTATCTCACACATCATTATTCAACAGGTATTAACATACAATATTATCAACATCAACTCTCAAAAATCAATATATACAGATATCATGAAGGGTACAGTCGTTACCTTACCCACTGAAAGTGTGGTTAGTAATATCTTCTATTAGAAGCACAGAGTTGACTGATGAGCAAATTGTAGCAATTCAGAATCACGAGAATTTGCAAACTGCTACTGCTGTTAATCAATCTTTACGTACCCTTCCTGGTGCCTTTCGAGTTCCGGGGCATAATCCTATCCAAAGTGATAGTTTCCCTCCTTCTCCTCCCGCAGTAGTAGACGAGGAGGGGGAACTACAGCAGACAGATGATATTGCTCTCGAGGCAGGTTGTGGTGACGAGGAAGTACCTCCTGTTCTATCAGCATACTTAGTTCAAGATGAAGACGACGATGCTCCACAAATGGAGATAGCTGAAGCTGAGAAGGTCAAACCTTTCTTTCAACGGAGGGAGGGATAATTGACAATCGTAATTACAGGTGCATTAATGGCATGTCTCGTAACGCTATTGGGAGTTTTCCTATCTCGGGGAGATAATAATGATGAGACCTCTACACTTCTTTTAGAGGTGACTGATAAACCCACCCCGTCGCCAACTTTGGATCCCCGTGCTACATTAACTATTGTCCAAGAACGTGGAGCTGTAAATTGTGGTATTGAGGATTATAATCGAGAAGGTGGGGTAAATTTAGGAGAGTATGATATTGATCAGTGTCGTGCTCTGGCTGCTATTATATTCGGAGACACACAACAAAGATAAATCTCGTAACTGTGGGGGCAGATGACCGGTATGAAAGGTTGCTTAATCACGAGGTTGATGTCCTATATGCAGGTGACACAAACACCTTAGAAAAATCAATTAGAGAGGTGAGAGAAGCAGTTATATATATTACATTTTAGATATATCTCTTGTACCACCACTTATATGTCTCACCACTTACTCGCTTTCAACTCTTCTTGTCTCTTTACTCAAAGCCTACAACTGGGGAGGCATTAGCCTTTGGATATCCATACTACACGGCAGCAGTAACATATCTAGGCCTCGAGACATATGTCAAATGTGCCAACGATATGACGAGTGCGAAGGCTTGGCTATTTGCGCTGTTGATACTCCCGAAATACGAAGATTGATTACTTCCTTCTTCCCCTCATCGATCATCACATTTGGTACATTTCCTAAGATGGAGGGATCTCTCAAGAACGAGACTGCCGGGTGCAATGTTCTCGTTGGTGATACATATCGTATATATGGGTCATTCGCAGGTCTCCAGGATGATTTGATCAGTGGCAAATATGTCCTCTCGGAAAATGCCATCTCTCGAAACTTGCTCTCCTTTGTTGTGCGCTGGAGTGGCGAGCTAGATGACGCCATTTGGTATGATATAGTGGAGGAAACTAGACACTCTGCACTAAGGGCGAATCAAATTGGTTTAAGCAAAGACGAATCCAAGTGTCCTATGACATCCAAAAGTGAAATTGAAAGTAAAGAAGAAGAAGAAGACGATGATGATAAATCTATCTCATTCTTCAATGGACCATACTGTGTAGGAAATCAAATGGAAGCTTTCCAATCTCATTTAGGCTCGATCGCATTGAGCGCATATGGAATTGGGAATGCTTATTTACCTTCAATCGATGCGCCAAACTTTGGTTCATTAGAGTGTGACGACAATGATTGCGAGGATATTCTCAAGGTTGGTAGACTTAGACAGATCAAAGAACGCGGATCGATAAATTGTGCCGTCTTCTTAGACCCGGCACGCAATCTCACAATGACAAGCCTTTTAACGCTCGTGAATGTACAATATTGCAAGATCATGAGTGTTGCAATATTTCAAGTGAGGTATACTGCGTTGTATATCAATCATAAACTTTTTTCGTAGATACTCTAATGCTTCTTACTATCTTCTGATGATAAAAAACAATAGGGAAAGTCTAATGCTGCAAACATTACATATATTGATGAGATGGATTATTCGACTTTTCCACAAGAAGTTGACATTATTGCTGGTGTATCACGGGAGACAAGGGTTGGTTATAACACCGACAGCCTTGGCACAATGAGAATTACCTTTCCTTATCATACCCACGACAAGCACATACAATATAATGGAACAACGTATGATGGTATTGGCGAGGCGAAAGGCTTTGCGGTTGACATTGCAGAGGAAGGATTGTATGCAATTGCACAATCAGCATTCACGGCCACTGTGTATGCTCAGCGAAACGGGATATCAAGATCTGAATATTATGACATGCCACTGAAATCGCTCTCGTTCATGTTGAGAGATGTAATTCAGTATGCAGGCAATTACGATGATATATATAATGAGGCGTTTGCTTCATCTGATGGGGACACGGAAATTGGTTGGAATATCGTTATCGCGGTAAGCACAAGCAATCATATTACTGTATCTTGTTCATATCATAAGGTCTCACGTTTAAATGCAATTGCCAACCCCTCTTCCTCCCTCTCTTATACTGTACATTCAAAATATTGATTCCTCAGAATTACGGCCCGACACCAACGAGCCCAATCTTCTTCTGTGATTATTTTGCTAATTGCCCTCCGTGTCAGTGGATAGAAGAAAATGAAGGATATAGTACCTGCATCAGCATACTGACTTAATAATAGAGAAAACCACACTGTCTTGTATCCTGTCTTGTATAATAATAGAATTTGGCAGGCATACAACCTGTGTTGGGGGTGTTTTCAGATAGGCTTCTTTGTTGTGTGGATACATAAAGAATACGATTCTACTTAGTAGACAACTCTAACTAACATGGTGGTTCCTAGTTTTATGATGCAGTCTATGTATCGACCTAAAGGCTGTTTTTACTTCCAAGCGAAGGATAGGGTTCTCACCATTCTTACTTGGGTCAAATAAAGCTCAATTATGACCCCATAAAAAGAAATAGAAGGTTGTTCTACGATAAGCTTTGTATGTTTATTATTGTTATTTAATGCTCAGGCAAACGTGTTTTAATAAAGGCTTGCTACAGCGTTGGATTCGTCATCCGGAAGTTGCAATACACAACTAACAAACAACTATCAAACACCCTCATAATTTACTAATTGCAATAGGTAGGCAATACATAAACACAAGATGAGTACTACATCAAAATCAAACAACAAAAACAAACCAGCCATGATATTAACATCAGAAGGTCTACCCCTCGATCATACACAATCGGCTACCCGTACAACTGATACTGATGGAGGTCCAGCTCGTCGTATAGCCTGTGATGTTCCTCCATCGCTAACATCCCCAACCCTTCTCCATCGTCCAACAAACAACTTGAAACGAGCAGCAACTACACGATCAAGTTCACTACGAGAGGTATCTCTCCGTAGATCATTAATCGATGATGACGATGAAGAGATTATTGATTACTTCTCTCCTCGGTCATTCTCCGCACCAGATGCGTCAGAGAGTGGTAATCTATCTGATTTATCAAGTTCTGACACCTCTAATAAGGGCACAAGTAATTCTTCATGGTGTGTTCGCACGGCACCCACCCTGCCATCATTCTACCCCTTAGAAAAATCAGCAGTATTCATCCCCCAAGCATCTCCATCGGTACTATCCTCAAGAATATCATCCGTACTTAAAGAGCGGTCGATAATTACCACATTTGATAACAAGAATGCCAAGGTGGATTGTATATCAACTGCAAATGTTGAATTTCGTATACGATTGTATCGAGGAAGAGGGGAATATAAGCATGGTATTATTGTGGAGGTACAACGTCGTTCGGGATTTAATTTAAGTTATATGCATGATGTGTATGCTATATTAGATGCCGCCGAGGGTAAACAGGATTATGGAGAGGGAAATAAAAGTGGTGTTTGTTATCCTACATCTAATTACTCTGATGTAGGTGGGGATACTGATAGTGATGAGGATTTGGATACCCTCGAGAATACTGGAGGATTAACATCCCTCCGTGTTATATCTGATATTTTATGTCCGTCTCCTCAAGAAGATGGTGGGGATGACCAAGAAGTCAAGGTTGAGGCGAGGGATTTTGCATTGTCCTCCCTTGCCTCTCTTACAAGTACTGCCAGTATGGGACATTCTGCAAGTAAGTTTTCAAATGAATTACTTACAGAGGAGGCATATGAAGATTTAAGGCAGGCAGTCTTTTCTAATGTCGGTCCATCTCGGGCAACATCATCACACGTTCAAGATCCTCAAGATTCGTTGGCACATAATACACCCCAACGTTCTTCTCTCAAGTGTTTAGAGGTATTATCCAATGTTACCTCTTCCCTCAAGAAAGGCTCTTCTTCACTTGTTAATCTTCTTTCCCATAATGATGATGAGATTCTATTGAAGCTCATTGTTAATATTGAGAATGCCAAGATTAATCCTCGTGCGGCAGATCTATCATGTGTTGTCCTCAAGAATGTGGAGGGTGTTGTATTATCCCCGTATAATAAGGGTAGGTTGTCAACAGCTTTAACGGAAGCTAGGTTGTATGGGGAAGAATGCTATTTGGATTTAGAGATTCATGCTCAGCAGTGTTTAGATTTGCTTGAGCTTTAGCGGATTGTGAAGTACTTTTGTTTAGGCTATATATTAAATATATGTAACTGCTTGTCTATTAAACTTGTTAGTGATATTAAGATACAAGTATACTATCTAGATAAAATATACACTAGAGGTTAGAGTGCTTATTGATCTTTGCTCTATTAACTTAATTTACTGAGCATTAATCTTCCTCGGCGGTAATGCAATTGGAGGTGCCGAGACGTTCTGAGATCCACTTTTAATACTTTGACGATAGCCGTTCATATACTCCAATGCACCACACTGCTGTGCAATTAAACTGGCCAATGCTTCTGTTTGTGCAAACGAGAGGGGACCAATCCTTCCACCAGTTCGTGATCGTAGGATATCATTCAAGGCAGGGTCATCATCATGGATCGGGGGACATTCAAGGCTAATACGCACACGTATCTGCACCGGGAAGGGTGAGGATTGAGCCTTTGGGTTTTTGGAGAAGGCTTTGGGGTTTATATTCATTTGTGCAGTAGTGAGAGATTCAAATACACCAAAGATGAGCTTCTCCGATACATTGTATAAGAAAATAGATGATCCTGGCCGTATCCTCTCGGTTGTAATCTTCATATGAGCTGGCAGGCCAAAGAGACCTCTTCCCAAACATTCGTCCATGGTTTGGGAATTACATCCAAAGATAAATCCTGGGCCTGGAATAGTTGGCCATGAAAGTTCATCGGGAGCAGGACATCGAAAGTCTGTTAATATTGCATCGCCTACAGGAGGTGGGTCCTTAGTTGACATTGCCTCTTCTTCATAATCACCACCACTCCAAGATTCATATAATGTACACATGGGCGAGTTCCAAAGTGCCTTCATTACAGCCTCTCCCGTTTTGGAAGTCATGTCTTCCATATACTTTGTTGCAGCCGTAGGTAGCAATAAATGAGGAGCAGCCTCGAGAGCAATAGAAATGGGAAGCTCACATGTTCGATACCATTTGCATTTGAAACGGTAACAGAAGGCACCCTCTTCATCAGCGTTGGCCTTGGCTTCGTATGCACCATCAGCAGATTTTACATATTCTGCCGAAGTAGTTACAACTGCTGCACCTTGAATGTGGTCGGAATCACCCACCATGAAGAAGATCATAATTTGTTTGTTCTTTTTGAACGCATCATTAATTGATTCAGCGTGTTTCTTTTGAACAAACCATTCTCCCTTGACAGTAGAAATGGAACAATCACGGTATGTTGCAGCACGGATGATGAAGAAGGAAGCAAGCTCTGGTTCAAGAATTGGTGAAGGTTTACCACCGCCAGCTACGCCTCCCTGATAATAATCCACAGTAGTTGTCTCTTGATTACCAAACATATTATCACCTAACTCCTTTTCTCCATCTGGTTTTACAGCACCTTCTTGTCCAGGTTTGGGAAACCGTTTCAACTCAGCTTCTCCGTGTGCAAAGTGACAACCATCACCAAAAGGACATTCTCCACTCATGAAATGCTTACATAATGAAACCTTGAAGAACTCATTTGGTTTTGGAGCCGGCCTCCTTACTGCCGTAATACCATCCTTCCCGGCCTGCATCTGTGACAAACCGAGTGTAAAATCTGCAACTACTGGCAAATCAATCCGATCTCTCCTAACATGTTTATATCGACAAAAAGGTCCATGGATGCAAAACCCTTGACTGTAGAATACACATTCCAATCTATCTGCTTCATTAATATGACGGAATGGACAATCCTTCACCTTACATCTATCACCGTGCCTACACAAAGGCATTTTTGATAAATCATACTGATGTAAGAATTCACATGCCGCGCCCTTCATACATAAATCACGAAGCCAATGCCTACATACAACTGTACGTAAACGAGGATCATGTTTGGCAGATGTTAATTGAGGTTCGGCCTCTTCTCCTGTGGCAAAGACTGATCCACTCTTTCTATAAGGAAGGGGATCTAATGTTTCAGGAATACCCTGCGTCAACGCATAATTCTCAAAATCATATTCAACCATATCAACAGTGTTGGTAGGTTCCATCACTGTTTTTCCAAGAGTAGCCATGATTTTATTTGGTTTGATGTTTAGTTTGGTATTTATGTTGTTTATGGTATCTAATATTTTCTGTGCGGTATATCTAAGTATGTAGCTTTTGCAGTTAGATTTACTACTAAATAACCTTCTCTCAAATTAACAATATATTGATTATATATCCGCTTCCAATCGTCCACAATAAAATACACTTGTATACTGTCAACAAAGGCAAAGCAACACAACAACATCAATTTATAAACGCAGTACCTCTCGCTAAAAAAAGCAAAGTAACTTCCGCAGTACAAAACTACGAGCGGATTTTGCGTAGATTATCGCTAAAATTATGGCTTTCACCGCACAATCACTCTAACAAAGCTAGTGAAATATGAAGGTCTTCCAATCATCGAAATATGAATGTGGAGACATCCTATCCGATGCAGTTTTGCATGCTGATTCCGAATCTGGTACTATCTTGTTATGATTGTTCCTAGTTAAAAAGTTATTTTGCATAAACTGATTCACTAAGTAGAAGTGCATGATAAAAAATGGCCATTTTTCAAAGGCATATATATACCAAAGTTTTTACACATATGAACTACAAATATGTTCAAGAGAAGCCTTGTGCAATTTTAGGCCAGTATTCCTGTTCAATTTATTGTAATGGCCGATCATTCGACATTTTTGTGAGTGAGGGCCACTGTATAATCGAAATCTTCGAAGTGAAAAAGGATACGACACGATACCGTTTCATGTGGCGGCATGGGGAGTCAATATTCCGTAGGGCAGCAGAGGTGCTATTATGAAGTATTACAACAATATATAGTACAGCTCTTAGTTACTACCAGTTTCCTTAGCGTTATGATTGTGACGATTAATCTTTCTTTTCCTCTGTTGATTCTTCCTCTTCTTCAATTGATTCTACCGATCCTGATGTATCTTCCTCATCCTCATTTTCCTCTCCCTCACCCTCTTCAACAGCAGCAGCTGCCGCCACCGCAGCAATTGCTTCTTCTTCTGCAGCCTGTTCTTCTGCCCTGGCAGTTTCAAGTAACTCAAGGGTAGCTTCGTCAACTCTTGCAGTCTTCTTTGCCTCGCCGAATGGTTCGACAATCTTTTCTTGGGCAACTGCACTACCACTTACCAATGTTGAGATTTGAGTAGCCAGATACAAAGTATGTTGAGATGGACCACCCCCGACTTGTAATCGTTTAAGATACTTCCTCTTGGCTCTTTTCTTCATATCCCACTCAGGTCGAGATCTACGTTTGATGAGAAGCTTAAATACACCCTCAGTTAGACGAAGGGCGTCCTTGGACAACTTTTCTTCTTCACTTGATTCAGCTACATCATTCTCTGAATTTGCTTCCCCTTCACCCTCCTCCACTTTCTCTTCGATTCTAACCTTGAAGCCATTCTGCTGCATTTCAAGAAGACCATTATGTAATAAATCAAAAAGATTATCCACCTGGTCCCTTTCAATGGTATAGTACAACCCACTATTCTCACCATCTAATATCTGTTCAAGAATGAACAAGGCAGCTTTAACATCTGGCCTACCATCTTGTACCTTCCATGTAGGTTTCATGGCAAGTAACATACCATTTACAGCAGCTTCTGAACCTTCCAATTGCAATACAAATCGATTATTGCATTTAAACTCCCTCAAAGCGGTGGCAATTATCTTGGCATCTGATAAATGTCCCGGACGAGCATAATTGCATAATTTAATAAAGTCTGATTGACGGATCAAGTTGCCACTGCCTTTAGCTGCATGCTTTTGTAATGCATTTAGAGCATGCCCTGTAGTATTCTCCCTAAGTTCAGTTCGCTCAAGGAAACTAGGTGCCCGTTCATGATATACATATTCCTTCTTCCGGTCATCTATCTCAACATTATACTTTTTCTTCAATTCATCACGTATCTTATCTGCTACATCATAACTATTCTCCTTCCTTGCCAATATACGCTCTCCCAACAATTGGCTAATTTCCTTTTGATCTTCATCCGAAGGTACAGAATTTGAACTTTCCGTATCAAGTACATATTCCTCATTTAACAATGACCATTCACCAACTGTATGATGTGTAAACTTACCCTTCCTATCATCAACATTAACATTGAAATCTTGTAATAATTGATCTAGTATTTGATTTGCTCGTTCATCATCGTCTGTGGTATTACGCTCAGCTACCAAACTAGTAATAGTTTGAATCTGTTCTGGAGACAATCCATTACCTGGTCCTCGCTGTTCGTATGTCTTTGGACCAACATATGACATATAACGATATTGTTGTGATGTTGGTTGAGTGTTGTCAATCAAGTTTTGTGTACCTATTGATATGGTTGAGAACTGCCTGCTAGAGCGCCGCAAACACCCCGACCTTTCAACTACTCTACTAATAATTAATCTATTCATATCCTTGTATTCCTTTGCTTAAAATAATCTTTATCCTTTACCAATAGGTATGTAACCACTATCGTACCTCATGCAACAAACTTTGAATTCATCAAAACGACGGACAGACGCGATTGCAAATCATTACTCCGCAATTAATTAAACAAAGTCCCGCAGCTCAAGCATAGTGTTATTGATACCTCTATAAAGCTCATCTATCCGCGGGTAATATATACAGAGAGTTTACTAATATCAATATTCATATCATGGTAAGTCGGTGGCGTATCTTTTCATTCTGAGGTATCCTTATGTTGCAATGTTTTCTTCATTCATCGATATCAAGTACTTACTTTACTCATCTATCAATCTCAAACAATATGAACCCATACAATATAATATAATACAGTCACAATTAATAGTCAATCCTAAGCCATTCCTAGCCGACTTAACCGGTAAGGATGTTCGTGTCCGATTAAAGTGGGGTCAGGAGTATCAAGGCAAATTGGAATCATCTGATGCCTACATGAATTTACAATTAAAGAACACAGAAGAGTTTATCGATGGACAGTTTGCAGGTGTATTAGGAGAAGTATTAATTCGGTGTAATAATGTTTTATATATCAAGGCTGCTGATTTGAGTGGAAGTGGTGGGGATGCTGCTATGCAAGAGTAGATATACATTATAACTCCCGGTCTTTACAAAACAACGCAAGCATAATATTAGAAACATTACCAAATGATGCTTTGGATTAGGTGGTGAAATATCATGTACCAATAAATAGAAAAGATCAGTTGGTATATGTTGCAAATAAAGTGGACTAAAGACTAGAACAATTGTCTGGAGAGAAGAAGGGCAGTCAAGTAAGATAGTTTCATTAATTTCATATGATAAAATCAGATTAAACAATTATCATTACTACGAGTGTGTATTAGTTTATTAGAGAAGAGACTTTGTTTGAAAGTATTTAGATTTGATCCCCAAACTATTGATTGAGCTAACCTAAATATCAATGTTTTTTTAAAATATATCCTCCTTCGACAATAGACGCGGCGTCTATTAAACAATACACATCCTTCTAAAAGGCTTCTATCTTTCAACACATGGTAGCGTTTTGCAGCGCTCGCAGCCGGATACGAAAAAGTGAAATATTTCACTTTGTAGTGGCCCCTATGACTTTTGCAACAACAAATTTGTCAGCAAAGAACTTTTTGATGTTGTTTGCTTTACGTTTGGGCGACAATACAAACGTCTCCTACTGATTCTACTCTTATTTCCTTGTGGCTAATCTTCTTATTAAGCGGCGTTGTTCAACATGCGGCCGACAGCTATATTGCGTATGGCTAGAGGCAAGGTATGTACCTATATTATGTGTTGATGCAATTTTTTTGTGGTATTGCAGTAACTTTTACTATTCTATTGGTATACCTGCATATCTCTCATCTTATATCGATATATCGTATTGAATTCTGATACATATTAAATAGGGCAAAACAGTGCCAATCAAGGTATGTATGAGTTTATGTAAACTTTGTGTGTTCAATTTGTGTATGTTTAGTAACTCATACTAAATTCTACATAATATTATATGATATAGTTACTGAGCTCAGCCGGTACGGGCTATTTCTACACCACACGACGTAATATAACAAAAACACCAGAGAAATTCAAGTTTGTTAAATATGATCCTATAGTTAGACGAAAAGTATTATTTACTGAACACAAAATCAAATAAAAGGTTGTTTAGATACTATTGATTAATTATTAGTTAGTGGGCGGCTATAATATGCTGATTAGGACCTTTATGGGGTGTGTAACAGGAATGGTCTCTAGATCTTATGGAGATTATGTAGGTTCAATCTACAAGGGGCTCCTAATTCAAAGCAAAAAGAAACTAAGTCCATACATTAATTTGCAACAAAACACTATTTACTTAGTTTACCCCTTATTATTTAAGCAGCGACAGCTTCCTTCTTACCAAAGAATCTCTCTTTCAAACCCTTCTTTGCAGGCGGCTCTCCACCTTCATCGTTATCGTCACTTCCGTCGTATTGGACAGGGTCAGACTCCTTCAACAAGGCCTTTTCCTTATCTCCAATAGTGTATCCACCGCCGAAGGCAATGGGGCCATCTCCCTTAACACCAACGGGATCCTTTGCTTCATAAGTAGCAGCGGCATCAATAATATGTTGTTGGATTTCCTTAATTGGCTTATCAGCATTGCCAATGGCACGGTTTGCGACAACCTCAGCCGCCAACTTGCCGGAAAGAGTAGCACCCTCCATCGAGCCAAGGAACTTTTGAGATGTGTAGCATCCACACATGCTAAATTGTGGGATGGGAGAAGTTTGACTAGGACGGTACTTGTTGCGTCCTGTTCAAGAGAGGTGTATTGGCATGATAATATCAAATAGGATTAGCAAGGTACAGAAGTGTAACATGATATGATATACACTGATAATAATCAGAATACAACTTACCTGGAATGGCAGCATACACACTCCTTGGTACCTTCACAACTGAATACTTGATAAGCTTTGCCTGTCCATTAGGTCCCTGCTCTTTTGTAGCAGGCCACTTCTCATCGTTGGCAATTTCAGTAGGAAATAATCGTGACAGTTCTCCCATGGTAGCATCAATAATCTCTTCATCACTCTTGCCGATCCAATTCACATTACCTCCGGCGATGGGTGAGCAGGGTGCAAATACCAACTCCAACATGGACTTATCAGGGTCTTCATATTCTTTACATGTTACTGACATATCAGCATATACCGATAATAGTGGGGAGCGACTGAAGCACAAGTGATCAATAGCTTGCAACTTGCGATCAAACCACATGTGCAAGTTAATAACGGGAATGCCCTCCAATTCATCCAACTGACGGAAGTAGGGCATATTCTGCCATTTCGTGGGTAGCATACGTTTTACAATATCAACGGGCATCGCAGAGACGTATTCATCGGCAACAATCTTTTCACCAGAGCGCATAAGTAAGTGATTGATAGTACCATCATCATTAGTAACAATCTCCTTCAAGGGTGAGTTCAAATTGACCTTTCCTCCCCTTGCCTTGACATAGTCAGCACTTGGCTTACACCACCGATCGGGTTGATTACCATCCAAGAATGCCATTTGTAATCCATTCGACTCATTTAAGAATCGGTTCATAGCAGTTAGTACCACCGTCATACTTAACTTATCAGGGTCAATGAAATCAAGTGCCTTTGCCATTGCAATGAATACCTCCTCATTAATACGTTCTGGCATACCATACTTTCGCATAAACTGTGTAACACTTAGTTCATCCTGTGCATCAATGAATGGTTGTCCCTCAATAAGCATGGGTAGTAGTGGAGGTGCTGTTTGTAACTTTTCAGGAAATGTTAACATCTTTTGATTCATTAGAATTGCCAAACCAAAGTTGAAGGGTGCTGGGATTCCTGGGATGAAATCAAATGAGGT
>Ga0214477_101151_pt1 | contig 14279 bp, 11 predicted proteins | sample M1_20Mar14CPVII9_FD_165058 | JGI IMG/M metagenome (GOLD analysis project Ga0214477, IMG submission 165058) | Marine eukaryotic communities from Monterey Bay, California, United States - M1_20Mar14CPVII9sort6BwellC16 | ecosystem: Environmental > Aquatic > Marine > Unclassified | place: USA...
TATATTGTTAGTATCATCACTTGAATCGTCAGGATTCGAGTCAATAGACAGAGCACAGCAGTTGCGAATAGGACTATATTCGTCCAGCCTCTTCTTGCCTACTTCGGCATCCACCCACTTTAGAGTGGCTGGGCAAAGTAAATCAGAAGGTCTATAGTCTAACTTGTATACCATTTTTATACATGAATGTATATAATAGCCCAGATAGTAGTAATGAAGTGAAGGTCTATAGATGCTTGCTCGTCGGATCCAATCAATCTCACGTAGAACTGTATACTTGCCAAGCTCAAGACTTGCAGAAAGGATGGGATCATAGAAAGCATACACCGACGAGAAACAATGTGGAAGTATGTCTACGACTCCGACCGCTATTAGTGGACCGTCATAAATATCCTTCGAAGTCGATAGTCTATACTGTTGAAAGTATGTCCCTAAAGGTATATGAATATCATATCCATCTTCATCATTGAGCTTCTTCCTTGTTGCCACATCTTGCTTTACTGGAGTCTCGCCGAGAAAGCTATAAAATCTGAAATATTTATGTTTGATTCTCGAACGGCAGGCCTCATCTAAGTGGCCATATTCATTATCAACATTAAGATACCCTACAGGATTCGTCTGCTTTAAAACATTGTAGTCATTAGTATCTTCAAAATTTGTTGTTGATTCTATGTTTGAGTAAGGATCATCGAAATCACCATGAGTATGGCTTTGATAGCGACAGAAGAGCTGGTGGACTTCTGGTTGTAATGTGCTCAAATGTGCAGGTACAGATTGGACAGTGAGGAACCGTTGTTGATGTAAATTCTTCTTCTTTTTCGAGATATGTTGGACTCTCTCCGGCTTGCCAAGTTTGTCAGCTATTATTTCATGTCGTGTGATGAACTCTGTAATTGGATCATATGATATGCTTTTCTTTTGGGCAGGAATCTTGCGTTCGGAAATTCGGGGCGTTATCCCAGTTCAATTGCAATTACATGCACATGCACACTCTTCTCATGAGAGGATACATTCATCACTCTAACCATTTGGTCTTCTTTTTCTGAGGTTTGTTGCTCTGATATGAACCTGTTTAACGATGCAACTACTGATTGAAGTAGAAGTCCTTTTTCAATAGTCCCTCTCGAACGTCCACATGCAGCCGCACACGCTGATGTAGACACTTTCACAGTACTATTGTTGAAACGTCCTTTTGCTACTTTGAAGGAGCACCATTTTGGTACCTTGTTATTGTCTGTCTCTTCATTCCACCATATCCACTGTGACTTTTCAGCTTGCTTACTATTGGTAGAAGCCACTACTTTCATTGCTTCTTTGGTAATCTCTTCATACACAATCCTTGACAGTGTTTCTAAAATGGATTCCAAATTGGTTTCGTCTAATTGAACTGTGTTCTTCTTTGGAGTAGTTATTGGTGATTGCTTGCGTGGCTTTTTATGTTGATGTTTGGCCTCTGCTGAGGACTCTTTGATAGCACTACTATCACTGATGCACATTTCATTGTATCTTTGCAATGCACGAAGAACCTTCTTGCCAACTTTTCGTTGACTCTTGCTCCCTCTGACCAGGATAGCCTTGGCCAAATCACTATCTCCTTTGGATGGTTGAGACTTGCATTGAGATGCAAACTTGTTTGTATCTAATCGTATACTAATCGCAGGACAGCAGGCGTGATATATACATGAGTACAAGTTTCTAACAAATATTATTACGAAGTGTATTATGATGATAGCCTTTGCTGTTTAATATCTGAATCATCTGAATCAGAGTATCCAAGGCCGGTTGTCAGAGCACCCGTACACCACTACCACATCGGTACAACAGCTACACATATCTCCAGACAGTCTTCTCACTTCAGGCAGTCTTCTGTCTCTTTGCATCACGGTGCCGAGCTTGCTGCGTCCTCCTTCTTTCTATGGCATTGGTTGCTTCACGACGCCAATACTTGGACTTTTTGAGCTCAGGGAACATCAATCGAAGACGATCCTTCAAGTCTGATGGCATGTAGTGATTGAAGTAAAGCTTACCGTCCAAGACAGCCTTGATAGCTCCCTTCATGAGAAGAGTGCAAGCAATAGCATAATTGTTGTACTTTGTTGACTTTGAACCTTGATGATAGTTGTCGTCATTGAGGGAGGTATGACGAAAGTTGGAGAGAACATCAAACTGGGCAAGCTCTTCTAGTTTGAAGACAGATTCTTGAGAAGCAGGGTTGCAGAGGTACATGGCTGCGACAATAACGGATGGTCCATTGGGCATGTTCATGTAACGCTTGATATCTTGAGCTAATCGTGGAAAATCCGCTTCGGAACGGATATCATCTACAATCATCACCTTGTCCCGATCTGGAAGTCGGCCAGTACCTTCCCCCTTACCGTCATCTTCGAGAAGTGGTGTGGAATCAGTCTTCCTGGCCTTACGTTGATGCTCAAGATATGCAACCTTGTCCAAGTTACCATGCTTGTCAACTTGAGCAGAGGACTTGTTACAATCAACAAGACTGTCTTTGTCATGAAACTGGGCAAGAAAGTACTTCTGCAACTCTCTACCTTTCTCAATCTCTTTGTGGTCGAGGTGCGGCGCATCACCTGATGTGACATTGCCGGCAAGAACTTCCTCGCGATTCTTCTGATAATAGCCACTTTGTGTCTTGACTTCATCGTCAACACAACCCTTGAACATTTTGTACAAAGCGTGAAGCCTTTCACGGTCTTTCTTGCAGGTCATGTCAAGTTTAGTGATGATGTGAACTTGTAGGATGAAACGTGTTACGGGGTTACTAGTCGGATATCTATCAGTAACAGAAGGATCAAATGATAAGACCTGCTGTGAATGGATCTCATTCTCGGTGTTGCCTGCAATGTAGAATGGCTGAGTAGATGATGAATCTAGATCAGAAGAGCCAAGGGTAACGAAAGCACATACACACACGAGAAAAGAAGATAGGTACTTACATTGACCATATCGTCGTTCTCGTCAACCATTTCACGGCCTCGTTGCAATGCATGTTCTGAACAGAATACTTCTATGAGTCGTTACCGTGTCCACAAACTTCAGCACCTACTGAACGCCACAACTTGACACCGATTTCTGGACTCAGACGCTTATCACATCCGTCATCCGAACAGCGTTGACTACCGTTATTCTGGAGGACACCCTCGTCGTCAACATTTAATGCATTGTATTTCTCTTGCCGTGCTTTTACAATGCCCCGATGTCCATCAATCACTTCAGCGGCCTGTAGGAACTTATCTCGGCCATCAGTGATAGCGTAGCTTGGATCAATAACCATCCAAGAAGGTACTGTAGAAGGAATGTTAGACACCAGCGGGTTAAAGCTGGCTGAAAAAGGCCATTCAATCCAATCCTCGGGGTCACCAGGATTTTGAAGAATGTACTTCCCATCTCGATAAACCACACGTCTGAAGTGGGTACAGTAAGTGTGATACCGACACATTGGACCGAAAGTAAGTGTACCACGTGACTTTAGCGGGGGATTGAAAGAAGTGCTAGTACGGTTTTCACATGTAGAAAGAGAGCACTGCTCATTTGGCCTTCTTGCCTTTGTCAGACTGACTTTGATTGATGTTGTTGGCATCAAGGTGCATGTTGTTTCGTGTTGCACCGCCATATCATAACAAGTAGAGTTGAATTTACACCCCTTACCATCACATGTAGCAGTAAGGACCTTCGTCCTACCAGCTTGAAATACCTTCTTATTCATCGCACTTCCGTAGGAACGAATCATTTTCCCATCAGGTGTATGAATAAAGTCGACCGCACCCGAATTCACGGGTGGTGATACGACGGATGTATCGCGGTGAACCGTTTCCAATGATGCATTGCTGCGGCGGAATGAAGCAGCTAAAGCTGTGAAAGGTGGTAAGGATATATCATGTGCATTAAAATATGATATTTATGTTGTGTAGACAAAATTTGTAGTTGTTAGTATGGTATATGTGAAATGCTTCAATATTGGGAACTAAAAATAATAATACACTAACCTTTCTGATCTTCCAAAAGATTCAATGCCTTCATTTTTAGTTGTGTATTACTCCTAAAAGTTTCTATTTCCTTGATGTGTTGTTTTGTAATACCTGCAATACTAATGTTGGTGGCACTTCTAGCATTCAGAAAGAAAGCAATCAACCCTTTACTATCAGTAACTTTTGAAAGTTCATGAAGTGCCGCAAGATGGGCATAATGGGCATAGAAGGCATCGTTCAGAGGAGACATATGGTCGTATTATAGTTGATGGCGAATTATTGCAAGTATGGTGGATGGTAGCTTAATTATCATTGCAGTTTAACTTTATTATGTGATGAAAAGTATTGAGGCACACTCACACTCCTAGAGGAGACCCTCAAGGTCTCCTTAAGGGCGAGGTGCCTCTCACGATATGCCTATGGTTCTACTTAGTATATCAATGTCGTCTCTTGAGATATGAGTTTGAGAGTGAGGTCTATCCTCAAGAGAGAGAGGGTATCCTTTTATGAGAGTTGGTAAGAAGTACATAAGAAGGATCGATAATACTCGATGATAGCATAAATTATAGCATTGCTCTATAGTGCACAAAGATATCCAAATTAGACACCCTTGATATATGTCAGTAGTATTGATATTATTATTGCAAACTTTCAACATGTCAGAAAGCAACAAAGAGCAGCCTTCCTCGCCAGAAAAATATTGGAGCAGTTCTGACAATGGACATCATCCTTCACTTTCACTTTCATTCTCACCTATACCTTTACAAACCCCTCGTGAGAATAACACAAAAGACTCCCCAGACGACGTCTTGCATGATTTGCATGATTCCATGCTTTTGTCTGCCATGTCACAATCGCCAAATAATAAGAGGGAAATCAGTGATACTATGTCTAAAGGTGCACTAACACAAGGTGCATCTAAAAAGAAAAGACCTTCAATTCTCCTACCACGACAATCCAACAACGTGGTGATTCCTCCTGGGGCGAAGTTTATGGGTTTTACTAATTGCCGAACGGGTTTTGTTGTAAAACTACGATCTGGGGGATTACAAACATATGGTATTCAACCTATTGCTATGACACCCTCACCACCACCATCTTCTTGTGTATTGTCATCGGAAGCTTCAGCTGAGGAACAAACACCCCCAGCTGAGGAACAAACACCCAGTGCACAATTACCACCTACTGTTGGAGAATTTACATTGACAAATTGTCGTCGTCTTGGGGGTGATGGGAAGTTTTTTACGGATAGTAATTACGATGCCTCAACTGATGTTATCAGTCCATTGATTATTTTAGCTGGAGAACATATAGTATTCTTTCATGCTGATGAATTCAAAGTCAATGGCACTACGAAGAATGGTTGTATTCATATGATGTGCATTGGATGCTTCTTTGCAAAGAATTTATGCATTACCGGTTCGAAGAAGGCTACCATGTCGTCTTTTTGTGCCTCTCAATTTTTCCGTAATATGTCAGAGATCAAAAGCCACGTGAAAGAATGTACTCACATCAAGAACAATTTCAGTGAGTATAACAAATTACGTGAAACAGCTGAGAAAAATACAAAGAAGACAAAGCCAAGTGGATATTCCCAATCAGATCAAATTGCAGCCATTGCAGAGATTGCTTTGGGATGGGGTATTGTATGCAACAGCAGGAAGTGCACCTGTAACTTGAAGCCTGCCGCGAAGGGTAAGTTTGTTTTTATACGAAGGAAGTATACTGTACCACTGTACCATCACTCATTTCCATACAATCTCATTTCTATACATCAGCGGCAGTAGCGGAAGGTGCAGCAGGAGAAGGAAGTTAAGTGTCCAATTACTCGCCCACTACACTAGGGTTGAACTCTATTGATAGATGATAGCGTGTATTGGGCACTTTGATTGGGTATTTGGAATCGTTGGTTGTACAGGGGATGGAATAGTTGGATATTATATTCACTACGGGTATTGAAACCCTTTTATACTACATAGCAATAAGAAACTAGTCATTTCTAATCTGCTCAGATAGCACCCCCAGTCAATATACCCCTGCTGTAGTACAGACTCCGCTGTTGAGAAGAATAATGTTCTGCTTTCAAAGTTATGTGGTCGATATAGATGTGAACCGCTTCGTCTCCATCCTCTATTTATCAACTTTTCGTACGTATTGTATGATATTTGATCAAATTCAAGTCCATAGGATTTCGATGAACATGTCTCATCAACTCTCTCTGTTTCTGAATTACTACTGGTAGAGTCGGTATCTTTGTTGGAATAGTCAACAATTGGTTTTGTATCATCATCAGATATAATCTGTTTGTTGTATGCATCCTCTACTTTCAAAACATGTGCTCTCTTCCCACAACAATATCCGCAACGTTGTCTACTTGTACCGCATAACCTTGCTATAGATTTCAATAACTCATTAGATTGAGATTCATCTATGTCCGTGTAGTCTGCTTGTACATTTTTTCTAGTATCATGAGCATGCAGTTCAGTGGTATCATCATTATTTTCCTGGGATAAACGTTGTTGTTGTTGGGGTATATGTACAGTGTGGTCATTGTCAAGATCGCATTGCTCCGATTTTTTTGATGACTTCATACTATCTTGACACGTCCTTTTTCCTATCGAAGATATACTTTTTTTGGCCTGATGTTGAGCCATACTTTAATACTCATATATCCCAAAGCAAGTAACGTGGTAACGCCAGCGCTTAGAACGCAGAAGTTCCTGTATTCATTATTGAGTTGGAAAAAAAAAATGACAGAGTAAAAAGATACGAGTGGTATCCTCCCCCTAGTATGTACGTCTCGCCCGCCAGTGCTAGCTTTCTTGAAACGGCGCTACATATCGGCAATATCTCATAGGAAAGGAACCGGTAGTAAGGGAGACAGATCAGCAGATCGATAATTCACCATGAAATTGCAGGTCTACTACGCTTTAGGTGCACTTACTTTGAGAGGATATCCTACAACACAGTCATTTTCACCGAGAAGATCTTTTATATCTAAATCTTCGTACAAAACAACAACACATCAAAATAATAATGTTATAGTTTTGAGAGAAAGTAGTGATGATGGCAGTGGTGGCACTGAATGGATAAAGAAGTCAATGGGATCTGACGAAGGTGATGGGAGCACCAACAACAGTGGCGCATCTCCCTCTCCTCCGATATCACCAAACTTTACCAAAGAAGAGATAGAAGATATGAATAAAGTTATCTTATCATTATCAAAAGAAACAGATGATGAGAAAAGACGGGAAAGATTAGCCGGTTTATTCGATAGTGAACTTGCTTATGATAAGAATACAGATGCGGAGGTTGATACTAATGAGTCTCCTAGATTTGCACAGTTATTTCAAACATCACTTGATATTGTTGGTCAAGAGATTCAGACAGCAGCTAGAGAGGCAGCAGAGAAACAGCTACAGCAAGATCAATGGCGAGAGCAAGATACAGATGATGCAGAAAAGGATCTATTCAAAGAGATTGAAGCCACTGAAAAGAAAAGAGTAGAAAGAGTAAAGAGTTCGGAAGAGTTACAACTCTGGGCGTTAATCGATATGATGATACAAAGCAAAACTCGAGTTGCCAACATCAGAAGGACGATAGACAAGAGTATCAATAAAGACTAGTGAATTGTACAGACAGAGTTAGAAGAAGAAGGGAAAGTTCGTTAATGAAATTGTTTATCCCTTTGTTGCACTTTTCATTCTGTAACTCAAAGCATTCTTTCTTCCATGGAGTGTCACTTTTCCGAATTGATCATATCGTTCCATCTGAGTTCCTTCCTCGTCGAATTTAAACCCAGCAGCTTCGAGTGCAGCTTGTTGCGCTGCTCCCTTTTGCATGGATTTATACTCTTTAGTCTGCATGAGCCTGAATGCTTCATCCATCATACCACCAGTAACACCACTACTCTTCCTACCTTGAGCTATAGTTTTCGTACCACTCCCCACCTTCCTAGTGCCTGCAGCTAGAGTCTTGCTGGGCACAATAGCAACACCAAGCTCATCACTCATATCACTAACAATTTCAGCACCAAGACGGGATACGAGACTTCCAAGAATCCTGCCGATCGCAGCTTTACTTCTCTTCACACCTGTAGCTGACTTGACTCGAATTGCCTCAATCAACTTATTCACGGCACGAGTCTTGGCACGACCAGTGGCATTATTAATATCATCAGCCATTTGACTACGTTCAATCCTGTACTTTGCAGCGGCAGCGGTTGCTCGAGAACGAGCTGCGGCACAAGCCTCCATACGACGTTTGTAACCAGGTGTACCGACCTCTTCATTGAAGATATCCGATCCAACTTGACAGTTCTCGGCATCATCACCCAATACATATTGCTCAACATTTGTGTAGGCACTATCGTGGAGTGAACAGATGGCCTTAAATCCATTGGCAAATTGTGCCTTGATTTCTCCATTGAGAAGACACTCTGGATGACATGGAACACATAGGTAATCTGGCGATATAGAAAAGAACTTGGACTTATTTGCTAGCCAAAACTTATGAAATAATGACTTGCGCTCTTCATTATTCCTGCCCTGTGTGAATACATGCTTCTCAATATCAGTTCGGACTCCTCTAGAGCAAAGCATAATCTTAACATCAAGACGAAATAGTTCACGGAGAAACTTAACCCAAGCAACCATTAACGTGACAAGCTGGACCTTGCCGTATACGTCCTTTGGACTACCTCGGTAGTCGAAGGAAAAGGGCCAGAAGTTGAGCTTGCATCCTTTCTCATAGGCACCCGGAGTGGAGATACGAACAAGATCCCATGTAGCAGAGATGCACTCTCCATTCTTGTTCATAGCCATGGCTGGATGTCTTCCCTTGAGTACACGGGTAAGGCGTTGAGGGCAATAACGAAGCATGAAGACAACGAAATATTCGTTTGGCTTGAGATCCCAGTTGAGATGTGGACCTATGATATGTTTGGGATCAATAGGTTGGCCACTCTTCGTCTTCAATGAGCTGATAACGGTGTAGAATGAAAGCCAAGCTCGCCAAATCCTAACATTCATTGGGTGATAGCTTCTGTTCGTGTCCCAGTCTGATGGAGCACAAGAGTAGGACTTTGGATGGTTGACAATATTGCCACGTTCATCCTTGTATATAGTTCTCGACCTGTTGCGAGCATCAACGGGCGTTTCATCTTTGTTGGAAGATTCATCACCTTTAACAAAGGAGAATGATTAGAATGGATAAAATAAATACAATACTTAACAATCATGATGCAAACTTACCCATCCCATCCTCGTTCATAATCTTTGTAACTCTTACATGGAAGCCAGTCATTGCATTGCCAACTACCTCAGCAACTGCACAATATCCCGATCCAGCGCCATGCCCGCCATTGAAGTACTTGGCAGCCCATCTCTCTGCATGTGTCTTGTCATTGAAATGTTTGAACGTCTTCGACTCTTCCTCTCCATGGAGAAATGCATTGACTTGTTTACTACCAGATGCACTCTTGGGGAATTCAGCATCAGGCTGAGAAAATGATTGCTCATCTTCTTCTTCTTTGCCTTCATCATCTGCTTCACTCTCATCAACTTTCAACTTGGCAGCCGATGTCGATTTAGATCGACTCCTTTGACTCTTAATCTTCTTGGTACTAGATGAAGCAGCAGGTTCTTCAACTGTACTCGTATCAGCATAGGAGACTTTCTTTCGTTTCCTCAACGTCCGCTGACCAACGTTGGCACCAATAGCAGCAACACCAACAGAAGCAGCAGCCAATCCAGCTGCTGCGGCAGGGGAAGAAGACAAGATATCCCCGACTGGGTTACCCAAAACACTCGGAATTCTAATACAAATCATCAACAGAAGAGGAAGAAACCAACCTTTCCCGGGGCCAAACGTTCCCCTCTGTTGACGTGCTGGACTTGAGTTAGGGATGCTGGGTGAAGAAGGAGAATGGCTTGGACTTTGAGACGGCTGTTGTTGAGCACGAGGAGTCTGAGTATGTGGTGATTGGGATGATGGCGGCGATGGAAGCGGCGGAGCCAAGTCTTCGTGTGGCACTACCCATTCGCCATCTACCAAAACACATGGCACCATCCATAGACCATCCTTCAATGTTTGTGAATCGGCAGTAGTCTTCTCATCCTCCTCCTCAATCACAGTCTCAACAAGTATAGGAGCAGTTGCTACATCTCCCTTCTTGGCAATAGGAGGCTCAGTTGGTCTCGAAGGGAGAGATCTGACGCTTGGTGGATTGATAGTCTCTTTACGAGAAGATGAGCAAATGTAGCGACGGCCGGAATACAGTCCCAACAACTTCCCTAGACACATCCCAACGAACAACGCGGAGCCTATACAAAGAAAAGGCGTCAACCCCAACAATGAACGACCCTCCAATTGAGGAGTAATGATGACCCCCGACTCTGAACTAACAATAGATCTATCAATGCACCCCGAACGTTGAACATCACCTAGCCCTGTGACGGACTTCATAAAAGGAAGAGACGACCCAACAAATGCAATACGTGGTCTACCACTTGGTCCACCAACCTTTGAATCAATATTGACCAAAGAAATGTCATTTGACTGAGTAGATAATGGCTGAGGCGATGACCAACTAGACAATGAAGCGACCGAATTATACTGTGGAGTAACCATATTGATATGTTGAATACCACCAGAAAGTAAAAGACTTCCATTGGCACTTTCAATGCCCCCCAAGTCTAAAGTTTGAATAGCATCCGGCTCCAAACTTTGGACACCACCCAGCTCCAAATTTGAACTTCCACCCAACTCTAAACTTTGAACATCATCATCTGATCCTAGCCTCGGAACATTATTAGGTTCATCAGCAGAGTCCGATCCTTGAGAGGAAGATTGCCCGTTAGGACCACCAGAGATGGCACCGCCCAAGGACGAACCTCCCGAACCTCGTCTTGCACCACCACGATCACCAAAAAGGCATCTATATCCTTCCCTACACTTCCAGGGCTTGCTGGTCATAGTTCTGATATTATAAAATTAAATGTATTGATTGTATTAAGGGTGAGTTAGGTAATATAATACCAATCGTGCAAAATAGTACTGAAAATGATATTAACTTACCTCAAATAATAACAACTAATACCTTCTTTGGTTGTTATCAGTGGTGATTATTTCCACTCAATAGTACTACCAATTGATACTGTTTCAAGATGGGGCGGTATAATGTGAGTAAACATGGTAGGTTTAGATTAAACAACCCCTTACACTATTAGTAAACAACTTACCGTACTAATTAATAGGTGATGATTTTCCACCGGTGATTGGTAGTATAATATTACCCTGTATAAACTAAATTGATGTTAATATTGGTGGGTAGGGTACATATCAATCAATCCAACTAATCCCAAATAAATATGACAAACTTACCAACTGTAAAATGTGGTGGTACTAATTCTTAGTATTTTCACACCCCAAATAATATTAAATAAACCCAGCACTGGGTGGTGAATTAATGTTGTTATTTCCTTGATATTAGTTTAGTAAATGCGTATGGAGGAGGAGGGATGGTGGGTGTAACACCGGTCGTTTATTGTTGGACGTACGAATGGTACGAATTACGAATGGCTGTTGGTTCAAGTAATTACTAGGCGGTGTATAGTAGTGGTAGTAGTTACTATTCCCACTATTCCCATAATAATAATAATGTTAATTCCACTATTGATTCGGTGGTATACTGATTGTATATTATTAAGGGCGGAGGAGTAGTATCAGCAGGAGCGACCCCATTCAAAAGTCAAAAGTGAGCATTTGGAAAAGTCAAGAAAAAGAGTTGCTGATTGCCTGAGTCCCATTTAACGAAATTACCTCTTGAGTTGCACTCTCGACGCTGCAACTACTGCTTCTTACTTGTACTTGGTGCTATCAGTCCTCCATTCACTGTTACTAGTAATACTACTTCTACTACTAATTAATTACATTGAATGTTATACATAACATTCTTGTGTAATAACCACCGCAAGGTAGCGGCGGCAGGCCGCTAAACAAAATCACATCGTAATATAATCACTGTAACTATATGTACTAATGTCCAAGCCATTTGGTATGTGGATGTGCGTTGTCTATGTTAAGTAATTCATGGCACCCATTAGGATATGGGCTGATGTATTGGTATTGAGATGTTGTATTGACTACCGCAAATCCAATCGGCGGCAGTCACCCGTATCTAATAAAAATCACATCGCAATATAAGTATGTAATAAACTATGGATGTGTGCTGTTTAATATTTTCTCGTGTATTGGTACATCAGGTATTATCACATTAATTTGTATATGTAAAAGTTCATGTTTTTTTTGTTGGTTTGTTGCAATTTGGTTTGTTGCTATTCGGTTTATTGCAATAAATTCTGGCGAGCATGATTGACAATTCTAATATTAATTATTCTTGTGGATTACTACTATTATCAAGACATGCCAACATAGGCAAGAGAGTAGTTCAACTCTCCTCAAACGTTCTAAGTTTGTGGTGGGGTATGGTATCTTAGGTAGTAGTAGTCCTTCTTTTTCATACTCACTACTCAAGTCACTTGATTGGCGGGCTGCTCTCCAGGAGGCATGTGGTACTCATATCTTAATGTCTGCTAATAATCTAGAAGGTTCTTCAGAATCAGCCTAATACCTCACTCCTATTGAGTCGTCGGACCATTTCATATATATATTATTAGTAAGGTATACTCATCAATCCGTTCTTGTGCTGTAATTGGTGATATAGAATTGATACCGCCTAAGAAATTAGAGAAGCTATCAAACACGGCACGCAATGCTGCTGGGAAGTCTAAGAAATATATGGGTAGCTTGGGTAGTAAAGGGGAGTTTCGATAAGTATAGAGGATTGTAATATCATATTGGAAATATACTTATGAGTATAAGGGGTAAATACTATCGACTATCTTAATATCACACAGTAATGAGGGAATAAGTACTCTCTCTCTTCTATACAAACCCCAATCCACAAAATAAGTCCATACCATTCCTTAACACACAAAATAGCAAGTTTGATTAAGTCGAGAAAGACTTTATTGATGATTCTTAGAAGATACCCTTCTTGCGTGTATCTTCAAAGAGCTTTTGGTGCTTATCGACAACAGCACGCCTCTGGAGCTTGTTGGCAGCAGTTAGGCAGCCATTTTCAGGCGTCCATGGGTCATCTGCGATGAATGCAATGGCAATCAACTTTTCATTGCGGCCAAGACTAGCATTCTTATGCTCACCTTCCATCTCCTTCATGATAACATCATACAATTCCTTGGAATCCTTGACTGCCATAAAGTCACCCTTGACGCCATTCTCCTTTGCCCAATTCATGACGACAACCTTGTTCAACTGCATTAGTGCAATAGGACGATCCATATCTCCATCTCCGTAACAGCAGATACCACCACCGACAGCATCAACGAACCTACTGTTACCATACGTCATTTCCATGTTTTCAACTGCAATGTACTCGCCACCCTTCAACTTGATAAGATTCTTCTTACGGTCAACAATTTGTACACTACCATCTGAGGCGAATTGTCCAATATCACCAGTGTGGAACCAACCATCAGCATCGAAATCTTCCTTTGTCTTTTCTTCCATCATGTAGTATCCCAAACCAACGTTGTCTCCCTTAACCCATACTTCTCCCCTTCCAAAGACAGGCTTTCCATTGACATCCTTGCGATCAGTTGATAGGTATGGCAGGCCACCTTTATCATTGATTTCAGGACATGAAACCATCTTCACCTCAACACATGGAATCGGGACACCAGCAATACCAGATCGATCATCACCTAAATCCTGAAGTGTTAAGCCAGCACATGTTTCAGTAAGACCATACCCCTGTCCCATGGGAATACCAAAGCAAGTTCCAATAAAGTCCTGAACATCAGAGTTGAGAGGACCTCCGCCAGAGACACCGATTCTCAACCTTCCTCCAGCAACCTTGGCAAACTTCTTAAACACAAGAGCCTTGAACAATGGAGTGTCAAATCCAAGCTTCCTAGCGCGCATACGAGATTCAAATGCAGTGTTCACGAGGTATTGCTTAACCTTTGATTCGGCTCCAACCTTTGCCTGAACACCCTTCTTAATTACATCCCAAATCTTTGGAACACCCACCATAACAGTAGGTTTGTACTGCTCCAAGGCACCAATAGGGTATGCACCAGTTTGTGTAAGAGTCTTAGGATCGGCATAGCAAATACAACTTCCATTACCTAACATACTAATTTCTGCAACCAGTTCAAAGATATGGGCAAGAGGAAGGTATGCAATAAAGACATCATTCTCATTCACAAT
>Ga0214477_101152_pt1 | contig 14268 bp, 13 predicted proteins | sample M1_20Mar14CPVII9_FD_165058 | JGI IMG/M metagenome (GOLD analysis project Ga0214477, IMG submission 165058) | Marine eukaryotic communities from Monterey Bay, California, United States - M1_20Mar14CPVII9sort6BwellC16 | ecosystem: Environmental > Aquatic > Marine > Unclassified | place: USA...
ATACATATACAATGGCAAAACATCAATAACTAAGCAACAGAATGATGGTATACCACTGCTTGATGGCCAAACATTGTCGAACAGCCGGTTCGATTTCGAAAATCTGGCCCAATCTGAGGCAAGAGAACTGCCAACAAGTGGATGCACAAGTGTGATGGAGGGCCCTACAATGGTGCTGATAGTGTTCATTGCCCTTTATTATACATATACAATGGCAAAACATCAATAACTAAGCAACAGAATGATGGTATACTGCTGCTTGATGGTCAAACATTGTCGAACAGCCGGTTCGATTTCGAAATCTGGCCCAATCTGAGGCAAGAGAACTGCCAACAAGTGGATGCGCAAGTGTGATGGAGGGCCCTACAATGGTGCTGATAGTATTCATTGCCCTTTATTATACATATACAATGGCAAAACATCAATAACTAAGCAACAGAATGATGGTATACTGCTGCTTGATGGCCAAACATTGTCTCCCTATAAAAGTAGGTGGGATTCTCTTGTCTTCGATGTGTAGGCATCTTGTTGTAACTCCACCATGAGTGATGCATATGCTATCGTGGACATTCCCAAGTCCTTACCTATACATGGGATGGCTTTGACAAGCACATGCAGGAAAATAGAGCACAACAAGGTAGTGTTCGATGCCCAAACATCCGAATCAATCAGATCGATTTCCCTCGAAAAGGTGGGATTCTCTTGTCTTTGAGGTGTAGGCGTCTTGTTGTAACTCCACCATGAGTGATGCATATGCTACAGTACACATTCCCAAGTCCTTACCTATACATGGGATGGCTTTGACAAGCACTGACAGATAAATTGAGCACAGCAAGGTAGTGGGGGATGGGACACCCCCAAACACAGCTTATTTGAGACTATCTTACCCTGAATCTGAGTGACATCAATGTCCTCACCACCGAAAAGCAACTCAAGTTTTACAGTCTTTTTCAGGTGTGTTTTGATGGGGGAACCATGTTCATATTGCCTGTTGATGTACCATAACTGTGCAGCAAAGTGTTGCTACTAGTTGCTTTTTGCTTTTTTTTGCTATCTTGGACATTTTCTTTTTTGTGTTTTCTTGATGAAATGCCACAGGCATGCTTGATTTCTCATCACTAATGGATTACTGGTATCAAGTAGATCACGATAGAATGTTTACTGACCAAATAATACCTAATATTGAGAGAGTTACATTTTGTTAGTAAAAAAAGCTTAGGGTGTGAAGTTTAGTGGTTGGAAGAAAGTCTTTCTTTATTTGAAGAATATTAGAGAGTATGAGAAAGTTTAAATCACTCCCCACTCCCCACTCTTCAATCTATGTAGCCTGTAGCCCGAGCGGTAGTGGACTCTTTGTTTTATCAGTATGTTATCATTTTTATTAAGATCCTTTTCAATAATATTTTTCACCTCGACATGCTGCATATTTATTAATTTCCATTCTACATCATATGCATTGAAGATTTATTGTGCACCATCTCGACAAAGAAGGTCACTACCACATAAACATACTGTCCTCCATGCCTTGGATAATAATAATAAATGGTGGGACGGCAGTAGGAGTAATATCTTTGGAGGAAAAACTACTGAAAATGAAAGACAATCTATACAATATGATGATGATGTACCTCCGCCCTCACTTATTACTAGAGAGATGGAAGAAGAAGTTTTAACAAGTGCCCGTGCAAAATTGGATAGTAATACTATATCACGAGCAATATCTTCTCTAATTATTGACGATAATAATGTACAATCCGAGAAGAAGAATAGCAATAGTTTGAGAGATTTAGCAACAAGAAACAACAACAATAACAACAATAATGATATCATACAACAAAACAGTAATATAAGTACTGAAAATAGTAATAATGCAGGGGATACACAACAAATTGCAATAGCATCAGGAGCTACTACATTTTTATTATCACCTATCATTGTACCGATAATACACTCACTCCTACCTCCAATCATACCATCTCCATCATCAATATCCATTACCGGAGCAGCGTTATTAGCTACGCTATCTTATATTGTTGCATTAGGAGATCCAACAGACCAAAGTAGTATGGGAGAGGGTGTAGAAGTCGGTGGAGCAGTTTCAAGAATCGTAGGGCGGACAGCATTACAATCAACAGAAGTGGCTGCACCTAGAATAAAAGCAGCAGCCAGGGCAATAGTAGATTATGATAGTACAACAGCAACACTTGAAGAAGTTGAAAAACTTTCACAAACTGTATTGAAATTAGAAACAGAGAATGACGAGTTAAGAAGAGAAGTGGCACTGTTCAATGCAGTTGAAGATGTCTCAAATATGTATAAATATGAGGATTTAAAAGAGATGGCAAGATATCGCAATTTGAAAGGATACAGTGTCGGCGGCAAGAATGCCTTACTTCGACGGTTGATCAGAGAGGATATAATAAAGTTGGATCTTGGTCCATACTATTAGCAATACGATGCAAGTAGTCTACAGCAATTATCAGATGATCTTAATAGAGCATGTGTGTGCAATGTCCTATATCATTGACTCATCTCTGCTTTGCTTTGTAGCAGCATTTAATCTTTACATGCTTCCCTCACTACTTCATCAACCTCATTCTCATCATGAGTATCATTGTATGCAATCTTGAGTTTATTAAGTCCATCAATGAGTAATCTGATGGCACTGTCAAATGAAGTTCTCGTCTATCCTTTCGTTAGAGGGCGCGCCCCCAGCCCGAAAAGATAATTAACACACAGAAGAATTTTACTACCATCAAATAATATACTAATTCAATGACAACAGCACACAGACCAACATGGAAGGCAGCCGTAGGGCGTGCTCAAGAAGGTGGCTGGACCGCCGGCGGCTTAGCCTCACAACAATCCTCAGCAAAGGATGCAAATGCACATACCAAACTTAAATTCCGTAAAGGGTCACAGGTTGTTAGTGATAAGCGTGCTGCATTACAGGAATCATTATTAAAAATGGAAGAGGCTGAGAAGAATGCTAATTTAACGGTATGTTGCATTTATTTTGTGTTGTGTGTATATCGTTTGTTATAAAAGTGTGCATATCAGTGTTCAAATTTTGTATTTCTTTCAGATGTGTATTATTTATATAATTATGTTACTAATTATTCTTCCTTACCTTAATATGTATAAATATATGTTACCAATTGTTCTTCCTTACCACCAATGTATAACAATACCAACGATTTATCAGGCTAAAAGGGTTGTTAAAATGGGTAGAGATAAGTTGTTATTAGAAGATGGAGAAAAGACGGAAAGTGAAGGACGGTTAAAGTTATTGAAAATGACTGCAGATGTTGATGAAGAAAAGATAAAATCCAAGTATGATGATGAAGATGAGGGTGGAGATGACGACGATGATGGTGGTGGAAGATGGAGTGATTTAGATGATAATAATGGAAATAGCAATAGTGATAGTGATCTCGATGCCTCAGATTCTGATTCTGATTTGGATAGCGACGATGAAGATGAGGAGGCGGCATTACAGGCTGAATTGGCTAAAATTAGGGCAGAACGTGCAGCAGTTAAGGCTAGAGAAGAAGAAGAGGCAGCAAAGGAAGAACAGGCACAAATGGAAGAGGCCGCATTAACTGGAAATCCCTTATTAAATTCCCAGAATGGGGCCGCATCAGCTCAATTAAAAAGAAAGTGGAATGATGATGTAGTATTCAGGAACCAGGCAAGAAGTGAACCAGGTATGAAGTTTGGATTTAGTTTACCTTTATTTGATTATCTTTGCAAACCATACAAGTGCTAACTCATGTTTACTTCACTCCTCTTTCATCTCCAACACCATGAACGCTCATTTTAGATACAAACAAAAAGAGATTTATTAATGATACCGTGCGGAATGATTTCCACAAACGATTCATGAACAAGTTTATCCACTAAGACGAGGAATGAGAGTTTACAAAGCTGGGTTTCGTTTAGTGAAGGCCAGCTTATTAATGCTCTTCATTTCATTCCTTCTGGCTCCATTATCGTCTGTGACAGTACTAACAACAGGTGGTGATATTGCTTGGTCTTTTTCATCTTCTTCAATAATTGGATTCATTTCTGACATGCGTTCTCTAGCCTTGGTAACGAGGGCAGTTAGTGACTTTTTGCTATGGATTGAACCGATTGAGGATTCACAACTCATGACACTGTTTGCTATTGATTTGGTTTCATCCTCTTCGGTATCATGTTCATCATCATTAATATCTGGGGGTACAAAATCAACTACTGGTCCATGTTCAAGTGCTCTTGCTCGTATGGCAGCACTTTCACTCTGTAAATTAGCGGATATACAACACAACAACATTACATGAGACTTGTTTACATGATAGACGACTTGCAAAAATGAGACTGCACTTACATCCAAGCAAGTCTGCAGCTTTGTTTCATCCTTCTTATGTTCTCGTTCTAACAGCTTTATTCTATCCTTCACCTGTCCCATTAGTGTTTGTAGTTCGAGATCTTGTGTATACTGCTCAAAGTCAAGACCATCAACAAAAGATAAAAGGTTGATATCTTCATCTTCCTCTGCTGCTTCTCGGTCTGTTTCTGACTGACACCATGCAGGTTTCTTTCTCTTGCTACTACTACAGTGTGATATCGTGGATGCAATTGTAGAGGCAACAGTCGAGTCATCATCAGACACAATAGGGTGAGTATCCTTACAGATCTCATCCTTCACTGCTGAAGGGGGAATACTGCTGCAAGAAGTCTCAGCAGTAGGCAACTTCCCTGCCACACGCTTCTTTGCCTCTCGTTCCATGAATATACGCTTCCTCTCCAACTTCTCCTTCTGTTCAGCCTCCTTCTTTTCCTCGAGACGCCGCCTCTCTTCTTGCAAATCCTTCAACCATTTCACATGCTATGATGTGGGAGGCAAGAGCAAGATATCTTAGATGTGAGTATGTATTGGGGGGACACAACAAAATTAGTATAATCTGAACATACCTTGTGTAAAACGGAATCATTCTTTGACATTCGTTTCAACACACGAGTCTTTGTAATCTTGACATTACTACCAATGGGCTTACTGGGTACACCAGTTACTAACGACCTCCTCTTCGTCCGTTTCTGTTTCCCTCCCTTTGCCTGTGGCCAGCTCGAACATATCATTCTCACTTTTCGTTTCCTCTCTTGACTTGCAACATAGTCAACAAACTTGACCATTGGAGATGTTAGTTAGTTGTGAGTTGGTTTAGAAACTCCAATTTAACATAAAAGAGATTACTCAGTTCTGATAATTTAAATTAGCACACCCATACCTTTAATTTAAATTTAAACGTGATAACCAACTGCCATATAAATGACAACAATCGACTGTTCTTCTTCTCATAAATATTTGCAACTCACAACAAGCGTCATCGTCTTCAACACTTGCATCAAGCTCATTAACAATTTGCAATAGCTTTGGATTGTACTCAACAAACTTAATTTATACCTTTGTATTATTCGCATACGACCCAATTTCAATTACTCTATTACTTAAGCAGCTTTAGATTATAATCATGTCGACTAAAAGAGAACAGGTGATATCAGATTCTGAATGGGCATCCATGAAGTCAATGATCTCAGATCAATTGGACAATGTAACAACAAACTTGGAAGAGCTTCGATCGAATGGTTCCCTCGAGACCATTGGACATATGATTGCAAGGGGTGATAAGTGCCCAAATGTTCGTGTATACGCTTGGTGAGTAATTTATTGTGCACATAATGTGCACTTTTCCATATAACATATCTAATCATCTTCTGTCTATCCAAAATATTAGGTATCATGCCATGTTAGAGGCAGAAATGCTCATTAGACCAGAAGTTCAACAAAAGCTCACATACATGTATCGTAGCCACAAAGCTAACAATCTCCCGGATCAAGTACCACAATCCTTTATTTTGGATACAAACCTAACAGCACAGCCCGATGGCAAGAAAAAAGACGATTGGAAGAGAAGATCGGGTCGTCCGCTCGAGAATCCTCAACAAATAGTATTGAGGCTCGAGAAGAAGAGAAATCTGTCTGTAGTTGAAAGACAAGAGCTGTGGCAAGCCAAGAAGCTTATCAAGGCTGCCAACGCCAAAACCACAGAAGAAATCGCCGACGAACGAGCCACAACTGCACCCGATATGAATCATAGTCGTAAAAGCTTTACTAATTTGGCCAAAGAAAGGAGAATGTCAACCAAGACCAGTAACGGTGCTGCTTTAATACGACGCCCAAGCACTACAACCACCCGAAAGAGATCGATCACATCTTCAACCGATAGATCTCTTGGCAATATCACCAATAGTAGTAACCAGCGAGAGGCAAAGAGACAAAAGATTCCTCCTTCTTTCGGCGAACGATTTGGTGAAAGGTTCAGATGATGGATGATATATTGATTTGTGCTCATTGAATGTGCATAAGTGATAAAATAAGAAGCTCATAATCTTGTTGATGCATTGCTCTTTTGTGTCAGTCTTGCAATCTTCTCATTTCCTGATTAACCTTGCTACAAAAAAGCCATCAGTTGATTTTAGATCCCCTTCCAACACTCCTGGTAGTACTCTCAGCCACCCATTATCATCTATTGATTCTTCAAAGCCTGGGACTTCGCGTGGTTGTATTGGTAAAGTTTCAACATTTCCTCTTTCAACGAGTTTGTGTACTTGATCTTCACTTTCTTCCTTTAAGATCGAGCAGGTTGCGTATACCATAATCCCATCCACATTCAATATATGATCAGCACAATGATTTGCTAGTGTTTCTTGTATTGATAGCAATTCAGCAAGGTTGTCAGTCCGTCTCAGTACATCTGGGCGTCTTGAACCAGTTCCGGTTGCACTACACGGTACATCGACAAGTATTCCATGTACAACATCTGACGGCTTCCAATTCTGCCCCTCTTCAACCACAACTTCGCATTTCATTCCAAGTCTCTCTAAGTTTTCTGCTAGCCGTCTACTTCTCCTCGGATTAGCTTCGATTGCAGTGACCTGTCTATACCCAGCTGATAACAACTGTGAAGTCTTTCCGCCAGGTGCGGAACACATGTCCACTACATGCAAGTCAGATATATCATCTTTATGTTTGTCGTATAATGCACTCGTAAGCACCAAAGCTGGAAGTGTACTCGAGGCATCTTGTACCCACCATACTCCATTCTCATATCCAGGCCATAGCTTAACATCGCCTTTTAAAGACGACCCAATACGGATAGAACCCTGAGGTAAAATAGTACAATCATCTCCTAAATCCGCCATTAATGATTGTAACTTGGCCTCATGATCACTGTTGCCATTTATAGCACCCAACGAGTATATTGTACTCAAGTCAATACGAGTATTCACTAGACTGTCATCAGATGGTATAATCTCTTCACATATCAGCTTTGCTTTCTCATCTCCCCAGTCATTTTGCCATCTTTTCAATAACCATGGTGCTATATTATCTTGAGACGATGTCTTTTCTTTAAGTAATTTTTGTCCAAGCATAAGCTCATCTGTATCTTCTCCTTTGGGTGACCGAGATAAGTTACGAAGAACACCATTGACAAACTTTATCATTGGTTCCGGTACTTTTGGTCTATGTATACGCAATACTTGAACTGTCTCCTTGATTGCAGCAAAGGGCTTTGTATCCAACAAAACAAGTTGAGAAACTCCAACTCTCAATGTTGCCTGAATTATATTTGAATGTTTACCCTTCTTGGGAGGATACTTTGATATACAATTCTTTAGTATGATATCAATTTGACCTAACCTTCTTTCCACTGTTGCAACTAAGAGACGTGCAAATGCTTTATCTCTCTGATCTAATGATTGATAATGTGATGATTGCTCTAGCTCTCGAGTAGCAAACGATCCATCACTCGCTTTTGCAAGGGCGGATATTGCAACATATCGAGCTGTTGGCTTGATCTTTGGCTTACTACCGCCAGCTGTACTTCTTTCACTAGTAGATGATGTTGATGTGGCTTGCAAATTGATGGGTGATGATACACATCTTGTGCTCGGAGATTTTATTACAACATATCTGTACTTATTGCTAGATAAATTGAATGATAAAACATACGATAAGCTCACCAATAGCAATACAACATGTTTCAATAATATAATAGCCATAGCCTTGATTCTAGAGATAGTAGAGTTGATAATAATGATGGAAGTTATTGGAAGATGATTGTTAAGTACTTAGATTTTAACCTAAAGTAGAACTCAAAACCCCCACTTAAGAACCTCACAACAACTAATTCCACCCTAAAGTTTATATATAGTAATTCGATACAGATGAGCGGAACTAACCCAATAACAAAGTTGATTAAGGATGGTATGGAGACATACCAGGCCAGAGAGGCTTGGATGGAAGACCGTGTATCTGGGTGAGTATTATTTTGGGAGTCGAGCGAGTAATGCCAATCCAAAATGTTGTACCTATTTGTGTACCTACGTATTGACTGCAGTGCAATGGAAGGAAGCCTGGTATTGAGTTTGGTCGTTAAGGGATAATTATACATACTATCTATTGCACGTGGGCATATAGTCGATGTCGATGCTGGATTTTGGTTGATAGAAAGGTTAGAGATATCAACACACAAAAATACACAGCACAACAACACTCACTATAAATACGTTTGTGATTGTTGATGTTATTTATCTGGGGTGGGGTTTGCACTGTTTAGTATTCATTTGAATTATACCAATTTCATATATCCAACTAACTGATTCATCATCCTCTCTATACACTCATACACCACAAAACACACCCACCAAAACATAATTAAAATTATAACAGAAACTCCATTAATGCCCAAAAGATTGTAGATGAACGTCACGGTCCACATAAACCCCACGATTATATTAGTAATTCAGAAATGAGACTTAAACCAAATTTCCGTCCATGTCCTGCAATATCATCATATGCAGGTCAAGCAAAGGGAGATAATGGATCATTCGCCGCTCTTAGGGCATACCAGAATGATTTTGCATTGAGAAGAGATGAAATTTTAACTGATATTGCAAGGAATGGGACGGATTAAATTAGAAGTATATACGGATAGAATATAAATCGGGAATACTGATAGTTATTGTTATTAGTTAACATGAAGTGGAGTTGGGATAACGTGTTGGGTTGGTTTTGATTTGTTGCATGCGTAAGTGGTTGATGGGGTATTGCAAAATACAATAATGCCGCCCGAGCACCAACATATCACCCTAAATCAGAAATGTAAGAATAAAGCAGATTGAGAAATCATGCTACCAGGGCACTATAACCAGACATTCCATCTCATCTGAAACTGTCACTCTTTCCCCAGTTCATCGGACAAGCAGCACTTTTGCCAGTGTTATTGTTATTACTACTACTTTTATCATTTCTTCCGTATACTTTGTATAAGCTTGATCCCATCTCATAAAGACCTACTGATACAGAAGCAGCTAATCCTGCAAGCACAGCCCATTCCGACTTATTCATTTTAGATGGTTGCTTTACCAATCCATGGGGAAAACGTTTTGGCATAATTTTATATTGTTCTTTGATAATGAGACTATTATCTTCTAGAAAAAAAAGGATACCCTTACTAAGCATTCCTTAGGCAAATCCTCGTACCACTTTGACTACGATAACTTTATCTTTTTAATAATATACGTTTAATAAACAGCAAGCCGTGCTCCTCTTGGATGACAGTATAGTTAGTATTGCAGACTAGATAAAGCTGCTGATTGAGTTTGTAAAATAAAAAAATGACACTTTTTGCTTTGGTATCCTTCTCCCGGCCTTCATACAAAGTGTTTGTAGATACTATATTTATATCGTACATATGTAGATTGGATAGGGATTGCGACATTATTATATTATACGCCATATTAAATTAAATATGAATCATGCAGATGTTATCGTAAGCGATAGACCAATTGCAAAGCGGAGGAAAGTAACAGTATCCAACAATTTAATCGCTTGTTCGAAGGGAAGAATGCCAACACAATGTAATTGCAAAGAATATGTCCTCCACATACCTCCTCGCTTGACAAAGTCTGCATATCGCTTACTTATTAAATATAATATAGTACCGCGTCAATGGCATTTAGAAGGTAGATTTGGAAGCCGCACACACAATGTAGACAAATCAACAAATGGTATACCAATTTTATATGATCAAAGAACATTAGAAGAGATATCACAACAATCACCAGAGCTAAAGCAACTACTTGATACGGAAGGACTGATAATTGTAGAGAAGGACTTTGTACAAAATCATAGAACACAACAATCAGTGCCAGAGATTGATGCTAGGATACACCCAGAGCAAGAACCAGATGATTATGTATCTCCACATATATCTCCAAGATGCTTAGATACTACAACAAATCAACATGATGCTGCTACTTTTACATATGCTGAGATGTTTGGTGGGATTGGGGGCTTTGGGGTGGCTTTACAGAAGCTGGGTGGAACGTGTGTATTCTACTCTGAGATAGATGAGGTTTGTCGAGAAACATATACAAAGAATTTTGATACACCTACTAGCTGCATACATGGAGACATATATACAGTATCAGATGAAGAAATTCCAAACAACCTGGATATATTGGTAGCAGGGTTTCCATGTCAACCATTTTCTACACTAGGAGATCAGCCGGGGTTTGATTGCGAGAAAGGAAGAGGTCACTTATATCTACAAATCGTACGAGTTCTGAAAATATCTAAACCAAGGTGTTTCTTGTTTGAAAATGTTCCTGGTTTGTTGAGAATGAAAGATACTTTGGATATCATTGTTAATGCATTCAAAGAAGCTGGATACTATGTCACTGCTGAAGTATGCTCGGCCAGAGGCTTGACAGCAACATGTAGAAAGAGACTCTTCTTTGTTGGTATTAGAAAAGACCTGGCAATACCAAAAACACCACCAAAAACACCACTAAAAGAGACAACAACAGCATCATCTCCATTCGACAGTAACTTTTTCGACTTCCCGTATATTCCAGACTTGAAACTGTGCGCTCATGATATATTAGACTATGATAGTCTACCTTCATCCGAATTGGAAGTACTACGCCTTTCTGACTCAACATTCAACCAATTGCAACAGAATAAGAAGTGGAAGTCTGCACATCTAGCTTGGCCGAACAGACACTGTGATACATTAATAAGTCATTATGGGAATGCTGTTGGCAGAGGCGATTCGCAGCTCGTTCCTTCCTCTACTCCTCATCCACCTAGAAGGTTCTCAGTTCGTGAGACGGCAAGAATCATGGGTTTTCCCAATTCGTTCAAGTTTTGTGATATTAGAAAAGACCAGGGAAGCATGGCACATATCAAAGAAGGATATCGAATGGTTGGTAACTCGGTATGTGTTCCTCTGATTGCAGCTCTTGCTGGAAGTGTTCTAGAAGCTGCTGGTGGCTTGGAGACGGACAAGAAGAACACAAGTTGGACCGCAAAAGGTCGCCAGGCAGCGATTGACTTGGTCTGCGCTTCATTGTGTCCAAGCCCTGTGAAACTACCCGCCGGTTGTCTCATTAGTAGTTCCTAGACAGAGGCGGGACCATTCTCTAGGCTGCTGTGACAAGTTGCATCACCCGACCTCTATGAGAGTGTAGAAGTATCCACATAGTGTGTAACTCAAACCACAAGCCTGCCCAAAGTACTTTATGTACTTTATGCGTCAATTCATATAGCTATAGCAATTCTAAATAGTAGAAGATGTTGTTTGAACCAGTAGGTTTGACCTCGCCCCCTGCAGATGAAAATACACAAGACAAATTATTTCTTCTCGAGCGAAGATACCGTAAAAAATTGCCATCTACAAAAATTGTCTCATAGGTACGATAGTAGGAGGCTTAAGGGGTGATAAACTGAAGCCCTAATAAGGAGATATGAGGATGGGGTACTACTAGATTGACGCGTCGGTGTTTGTGCATCTCCGCTGTATAAATTGTAAATTGTTTATATTGTTTTGATACTGTAATCAACAAAACACAACAAGAGGTTCACATCCACATCAACTAACTGCAATTAGTAGTACTATAACTATTATAATACCATGAATAGCGATTTAATGAATATAATCGAGACACAAGCAAATGATGATGATCTCCTAAGTCCTCGTCCTCGCTCACTGGAAGACAAGAAGGGTAATAATAATAATGGTGGCACCCCAAATTATAATTTTGGATTAAGTTTAGGTAGATCTCAATCGGCTGCACCTCAATGGAACTTTAGTAATAATAACAACCCAACATCAACAAAGTCTACAGTAGACTCCTCTATTGGTGGTACTAACAACGAGAGGGATATATTTGGTAGTGGATCTCGTTTCTTCTCCGAGGGGGCTGGGACAAATGAAGAGGGTGGAGATCAAGATGATATTATCCGCCGACCAGCCTCAACGGGGGTAATTGGCCGGCCAACTAATGAAGCGGAGGATGGAGATGTTAACTCAATCCTTGAAACATTGGGTTTGGCATCTCTTGGTACATCAACTGCTGCCAATAGTGGTCAACCCTCACCATATTCTACTAAATCCTTGGGAATGGGCTCACACACTCCCAAGAAGTCATTGATGGAAAAAATTAATGAGGGTAATAATAATCAGACACAGGAGGTTGGTGTTGGTAATAGTAATAATTATGGTGCTGGATCGTCTTCCTACTTTACAAATGATAAAGATCCCGGAAGCAAGGCTTTGTTTCAAGGTAAACATGAAATTAATCAGACGGCACCTACCCAAATTCAATATGTACAAGCTCCACCCCAGGCTGCACAAGTTCAACAACGTCAAGAACAGCATTCTCACTATAATCCCCAACAGCAGATTTATTACCAGCAAGCGCCGTATCAAACACAAGATTACAGGGGACAGCAAGTTTATGTTGTACCTCAACAGCAGAATGTTTACCACGTGAATCAGGCACCTCAGGCACAATATGGAGGATACGATCAACAGTATCCTCAACAACAGCAGCATATTATCATGCACCAACCGCAGATTGCAGCCAATGGCGCCCCGATGCATGGTCAGCCTCAATATATCTCAGTTGCTGCTCCTCCTCCACACATTATCCAGGGTGCACAAGGACAACAACAATATGCCTATATTCAATATGCCCAGCCAACCTATGTCATGGGTCCAAACGGGCCAATCCCAGTATCCAATCCTCCAATGATGAACTACAGTGGTCATCACGGGTCATCGCCCCCCGGAGGTACTGGTCGAAGTCCCCCACGTTCATCAATGAGGACACCCGATCGCCAGAGGGGAAGGAACAACACTCCGACATCACGGGGTAAACAACGAGATAGGAGTGGATCCACCCCCTCCAAGCTCGGACCCGAGGCAGCTAATCTTTTAGAACAAATCCGTGCTGCCAAGAGTAGGAATCAGTGGACTATCCACGACATTCAAGGACATGTGGTCGAGTTTTGCCTCGATCAGAATGGGTCGAGGTTTATTCAGCAACGACTTGAGGTAGCCGAGGCCGAGGAGAAGGATTCTGTAATTGATGAGATTATCCCTGCAATCAAGGATTTGAACAATGATGTATTTGGGAATTATGTTGTGCAGAAGTGTTATGAATTCGGCACTGATAAGATGAAGAATGATCTCAAGGCCACATTGAAGGGTAACATGATGTTACTTTCGTTGCAAATGTATGGGTAAGCTACTGCCTGACTTGTTCTACACTCTTATAGTTTCTTTTCAACCCCCAAGCTTATGTTCTCACCCCCATACATACCATAAAACTTTAACCCCCCCACACAAAACAGGTGCAGAGTAGTTCAGAAGGCACTAGAGTCATTAAAGTTTGATGACATTTGCGACCTTCTGTCAGAGTTTGATTCATATGTCCTGACTTGCATCCAGGATCAAAACGGCAGTAAGTATGAATGTTCTCATTACTTATTATTATATCGAGTCTGTTTTGATCCAAATTCTAACCAAACCAAACATTGAACAGATCACGTTATGCAGAAGTGTATTGAAGTCATGAGTAGAAAAGCCAAGGATGCCGAGGCAAGGTCTGGGGAAGCTGTCTCAGATTCCATGGCTGAGAAGATTCAGTTCATTGTGGATGATGTGCACGCAAACGTCAGATCTCTATGCTGCCATCCTTATGGTTGTCGTGTGTTACAGCGAATGTTGGAGCATTGTGTAGATTTCCAAAGGGAATCAACACTTGACCAGATTCAACTGGTGCACAAGGCTCTCATGGATGATCAGTATGGAAACTATGTGATACAGCATGTTTTGCAGTACGGGCGTGAGAGTGACAGGGATTCACTTTTGA
>Ga0214477_101154_pt1 | contig 14255 bp, 16 predicted proteins | sample M1_20Mar14CPVII9_FD_165058 | JGI IMG/M metagenome (GOLD analysis project Ga0214477, IMG submission 165058) | Marine eukaryotic communities from Monterey Bay, California, United States - M1_20Mar14CPVII9sort6BwellC16 | ecosystem: Environmental > Aquatic > Marine > Unclassified | place: USA...
ACGCTAGCGGAGAATTATACACACTACAACACATATCTTACTACATAACATTGCCCTCATGAAGATTGAATACATGCCCATTGCATCAATAATATATGCCTATGTTATGGCAGAATTGACACTCTGTTTTATTCGATTGGATGGATATTGGCCGAAATATGTTGCATTATCTGTGGCGGAAACACTATTTTGTTCGATGACCACTCAATTATAATTTCCCCATCATATACTCACATATTTCTCTCTCCTTCTCTCTCTATTTCAACCTTGTAGGTACACGGTATTATCCGCCGTTCTTCTTCCTTCAATACTGGTCGTATCGATCATATCTACCGTGACCGCCACGAGACTGGTGTTAAGCTTTTCCTACACTATGGTGATTTATGTGATGCTACCAACCTTATTACCATTATTGCCAACGTCAAGCCCGATGAGATTTACAACTTGGGTGCCATGAGTCATGTGAAGGTTTCCTTCGATATGCCTGAGTATACTGCCGATTGTGATGGTGTTGGTGTCCTTCGTATGCTTGATGCCATCCGCGCCTGTGGACTTGAGAAGACCTGTCGTTTCTACCAGGCATCTACATCTGAATTATACGGAAAAGTTCAAGAAGTTCCTCAATCCGAGACTACACCATTCTACCCCAGATCTCCCTACGCTGTTGCCAAGCAATATGCCTTCTGGATTTTGGTTAACTACCGTGAGGCATACGGTATGCATTTGACTAATGGTATTCTTTTCAACCATGAATCTCCTCGTCGTGGTGCCACCTTCGTTACACGTAAGATTACTATTGCCGTCGCTCGTATTAGTCAAGGTCTTGATAAGTGCCTATACCTTGGTAATATTGATGCCAAGCGTGATTGGGGACATGCCCGCGACTACGTTAAGGGTATGTACATGATGCTCCAACACGATACCCCCGATGATTACGTCTTGGCCACCGGAGAAACACACACTGTTAGGGAATTTGTTGAGAAGGCTTTCGCCCATACTGGTACTACCATTGAGTGGCAGGGAGAGCACGGAACAGTAAATGAAATTGGAGTTGATGCCAATGATAAGTCAAGGACTTTGGTACGAATTGATCCCCGTTACTTCCGTCCCACAGAAGTAGAACTTCTTTTGGGAGACCCTTCAAAGGCCAAGAAGGTACTTGGATGGGAAGCTGATTTGGGATTCGAGGGACTTGTAAAGGATATGATGGATGCCGATATTGCCATGGTTAAAGGAGAAACAATGGACCCCGAGGCACCCAGACCTTAATTTGGTTGCTTTGTTTTGACCTCCCCCATGTTTTTTATCATCTATCTATATAGATGATTGTGCCACCACTTATTGTACATGATTAATAAATATAAAAAAGTCAGTTTCGTTGTCACAATATGTTGTACTAATTGTCGATTGTACTAAGTCTATGTTCCTCCTCTTTGTTGTTATCATCCATGATCTTAGGATGTATCTCTCATCACTCACTTGTGGGATGAGTTTTCTTTTATCCTATAAAGTGCATATAAACATGTGTGCAAGGCACTTTCACTTCGGTTTGATACAGTGCTTTAAAGAGACAGACAGCGTCACGAAAAGAGTATAGCAATATAATTGAACAGTCAAGTTTCTTATGCTTTATTCGTATTATTGACATGTTTTTGCAGACCGAACGTCTCAAGATAGCCAAAGATATGTTTCAACTACTCTGCCACTTATGATTCATATCTTATCAATACGAACGAAACACCCATCATCCAAAAGTAATAATAAATGACAATATTTTATCTTCTCTGACTCGATATGTAAAGCACTTTATGACATAAGAGAAGACAACATGAATAGTTAGGACAAATCACATATCTTATGTCAGTATATCAAACACAGTATTACAAACACATAACAGGCGCACATACCATTATTACCACGGATAAAACAATCCCCATACTTTGATTTTAGCTGTCCATCTACATATTCTTCTGTCTGTTCCATTGCAATATTCATGTAACCATCTAAACATGCCAATACACCTAAAAATAAAACATTAGTGCAAATGGATAAGATATAGTGGTATAATATGATAAAGTATTTGAATTCATCTAACATAATCACCTTACCCTTATAATCAGTTCCTGTATTAAGACGAACATTAACTGGTCTTCCAAGTACTGCCTTCAAGAAATCGGATGGAGATCTCTTATTGTTTTGTTCAGGTGCAGATTCTGCCCCCTGTTGTATGAATAAGATTGAGAAAAGTGATACGAGGAAAGTAATCATTAGCTTTTCGACTATTCTCAATGCAAGGACAATCATTATATTGAAACTGAATATCAATCCGCCCCCATCACTTCGAGAAATTGTACCAATCCATCACTTTGAGATGAGAAGTATGATACCCCCATAGCCCTTTGTATTACAATATCACAACTTGCAATATCTTGGCAATTATTATATGAGTACTCCTCTATTCGTCGCCCATCTGCCACCGCAACTTTCCATAATATAACTAGCGTATAACATACCTTCTCTGGAGCCTTTGCGGCACTATCTGACTGCATATTGATGGTACTATTAATATTTAAGCCTCTATCTGCCTCAAAGAGATTATGAGAGTACATGAAACTTAAAGTCAATCATAAGTTTCATTTTAAAGTTTCATTTTTAACAATTAGTGTTGTTGCAAAGAAAGTTGTGTAGAAGTTAGTTGCTTTGTTGGCAAGAAGAATTATTTAGTTTCAATATATCAATCTTAAGTGATATCATTGGTGTTGCAGCGATAATTGTTTAGTTTTGCGCATAGGAGAAGAATAGGTACAGAAAAACAACACACAACAAAACATCAAGCATGTCCTTCCTTACTACACAACTGTTAACTCATAGGAGGCAAATATCTACATCAATAATAACCCCTGCACTCTCTTCAATCAATACTTTAATAATACCCAATGTACAAACGATTACAATATCAAATAAGAAGTCCAACTTTCACACCACAACAAAACTACAACGACCAGGATACAAACCACCACGCAATCCCAAAATTGGTATAACTTTAGAACAATTACGTATGGCTGCACGGGGTACTGGAAGACGGTTACCAATTTGTCATGACGAGATGGAAAAGGTTATGAATTCATTAGAAGCTGCTAAGTATGAGGTATGTTGTTTTTGTATATGTGATGTGTCCATAAATTTGTGCATATGATGTGCACATATTATGATGGCACATAAGTTTATCGATCTATGTATATATATATATTATATGATGCCCATCGCTGATTAACTTTTCTCTAATCATTACAATGATATAGAATCATGCAATCTATAAATATGTCAAGGAGGTGAGTGATTATATTGGCCTAACCCCAATATGAAATCAAAGCTTCTCATAACCCGACTCACTTATCCTCTTCTACATATTACTTTCTTTCAGTATGACAAATGCAGAGAAGATTATGAATTAAATCATAAAGGGAAAGATAAAGTTATGATGAAGGAGCTGAATAAATACTTGGTTAGGAAGAGAAAGAAGTAGTCAAAGCAACTGAGAGTTTCTTCTTCACGGGTAGAATTATGCCGCTTATGAAGCCTCTCTGATCAGCCGTTTCAATTAGACAAGCAGAAAAAGAACGACTAAAGCAGAGAAGTAGCTTAAGACTAATAAATAGGAAACGCTTAGAACAATGAAAGAAGGTTTTCCCAATCCGCGACACCGAAAATCAATCGTCAACACTCCTTAAGGTACTTTTTTGCACATACATATTAAAGATATATTCCTTATCAACCTGATCATATCTATATCAGCAGCATCTAAGAAGAGAAACACACACACACCATAATGAGTGATGAAAGCAAAAGTGAAGCGTCCGGGGAGGCGAAAGTTATTTTTGATGTCGGAGGAAAGATGTATACTGTATCACGCTCACTAATTGAAGAGCATTCTGATACTATGTTGGCTCGTATCGTCTCAAAGACTTGGCAGGAGGACTCTGATAGTGTTGTGTTCATTGATCGAGATGGAGAAACGTTCAGGTTCGTCCTAGACTACCTCCTCTATGGGAGTGTTGACCTTCCTCTAAACATGCCGATTGCCAACTTTATGCGTGATTTGGATTTTTATGGAATTATCGCTGAAGATGCTTCTATCAATCAAGTGTCACCGGCAGACGAGCTACGGAGGCTAAAGCAAACTGTTGCCGAGGGTGAATTGAATCATGACATGTTCCTCATAGCAATTCACGCTAACCACTAATTCGTTACTGGGAAAAGCTCCTTAGCCATTGCCAATGGAGACAAACAGTCGATTGGCCTAAAGCACAGACCATCTGACTACTCAAACAGCTCTACCAAAGCATCCGAACTACTTTCAGGCTATCTCAAGACTTACTATGGTCTAAAGGGATATGATATCACATTCAGTAAGACGTCAGGAATGAGTGTCAAGTTATCAAAGCCCGACTGGGGAGATGAAGGCTGGGGTGATATCTTTCAGTCGAAGCCTAATCCATTTGCTCAAGTGTCTACAACAACTTTCGGCTCAACCACATTCGCGCAGTTTCAACTTCAACAACAATTGAATCGAGAATTAAATCAGGAAGAAGCTTGACTTTCCGAAGACTACTGAATGTATGTTTGTGTGTTGTAATGAACATGAATGACGAAAAAGCTTGTGAATGAAGAGTTGTAGCTGAATATAAATCATGTACTAAGTAAGACTGATTAAAAGCTACCCCCGTGTTTTAGGTTTAATTGGTAGAGATACCCCAAGCGCCAAAAGAAGAAGAAGATATCCTCACATGTATATCCACCTTAGAACATACGGAATGTCTTCTTACCAGTCTTGGCCCTCTGAGGTTCATGAGCTACGACATTGAACTTGACAGTCTTGGCCAAAGGACGGCACTGTCCAATAGTTACAATATCACCCTCCTTAACACCAAAGCAGGGACTGCAATGAGCATGGATGTTCTTGTGACGCTTCTCGAAACGACGGTACTTCTTGATGTAGTGAAGGTAATCCCTGCGAACTACAACAGTACGCTTCATCTTGGTGGAGGTAACAAGACCCTTTAAGATCTTACCACGGATGGAAACATTACCGGTGAAGGGACACTTCTTATCAACATATGTTCCCTCAATGGCAGCATCAGGTGTCTTAATACCCAAACCAACATTCTTAACCCAACGCATAGGCTTAACCTTCTTGGCATTGGGATTGCGCTTACGGGCAACGAAGATGGCATCCTGAGATTGGTATGCCTTCTCGTGCTGATCGCACTCCTTGTAATCCTTAGCTAAACGTGGCATGATCTTTTAACGTGCTGTATCGTGAGCCGCCACCACACGATAATGTAACACCAATGATGGAATTTAATCAACATCATTATATAAGACAAGATGGGTTAGTATATATGAATTGAAATAAAATGATAGTATTGCAATACAGAAAAATTATAGGATGTGATGTTGTGTTGATCGATTTCAAACATAGCGTAATCACACCAACAAGGATATAATCGATGATGATGAACGAAACACTCTGCCTATGCTAAATGCAAGGATGGGCCGCCTTTGTCCTCATAGGGAGGCTATCACCAATCACCATCGTCCTCTCACCTTGAAAAAGTTATGGTGGGGAAAATAAATGAGTGAAACATTACACATGTAATCATTCAAAATGTCATCATACATACATAGCTTTACCTGCGCTACTTGAGATGGATATCTGGTATCCGATACCGAGACGTAAGAAATAATTTTCGCCTTGTAAAATTCTCTTGGTTTTTCACAAACACTCAAATCAATATCGCCGCTAATCTTGACATCTGATATCTTTCATCAATTATGAACAATCACAATAATGCTGCCTTTAATCCCTCTCACGAGTCATCCAATCAAGGTAATAACGGCAATCTAGTCGCGACTTCCTCTACGGCATCTACAGGTCAGTCTTCTACAGTCCCACACGGTCAGCAGAATTCTGGTGTGGTTGGTGCCGCTGGCATTGCTAATACTAATTATTCAACGGCATATAATACGCAAGGAAATACTGCAAATAATGCACAATACCAAGCAGCGCCTACCGCTCCAATGCAGGTGGCGTACGGCGTTCAACAGCCGGGTACCAATATGTCTCAACCAACGAACACATCATATGCTCAACCTTCTCCCTCAAGGCAACCTCAGAACAATATGTATAACAATGCTCGTCCGACGGCCGTTGCCGCTGTAATGGGTTCATCGCCTGCGGCAAATAATCCCAATGTTCCCAATCCGTTAGGTCTCGGGGGCAGTCAGCAGAGTGGTGCCGTAGGTGGCGGTCCAGCCCCTTCCTCAACAAGTAATGGTGGTGTACCGTCCAACAAGACGGATCTCTTACGGCAAATGTATCAATCTCGTCAACGTCCTGCACAAGGATCTGCAGCTGCAGCTCAACCGTCTCAGCAACAGCAGGGTCAAGTCATCCAACAAGGGCAAGGTGTTCAACAGCAGGGTCAGGCGTATCGATCTTCGGGGATACACCATCAGGTGCAGCCTCAACCAACTCAAGTCCAACCTCCCAACAATGCATACAATACCAATGCTACTACTCAGAATAATATGCAGCAGCAGTATAGATCTAATCCGATACAGGCTGCTCCTCAAATGCCCCAGAATAATAATGTACAGCAAGGGGGATACCAACAGCAGAATAGTTCTCAGTCTCAACCAAATAGTAGTGGTCAGCAACAGCAAGTATATCAGTCTTCTCAGATGCAATCATCTCAACATGCATCACAGCAAGTGCTGCAATCCCATGATCAGAGGCAGAAGAAGAAATTTCACTTGACTCCTGAAGCAAAAGTTGCCTTACGGGAGGCTGTGTTATCGGCAATACGTCATCCACAGGGTACGGTCGATCCAACCTTTTTGAAGCGTGCAATGGCACTGGGATTGCCCGAGAAGGCTATATTGAATGCAGCAGTGGTAGCACGACAAAGAGATGCTACGAATAGAAGTCAACGACATGCACAAAGTAGAAGTCAACAAAATGTACAGAATAGTAGTAGTAGTCAACAACAACAAGGAGGTCCGAGTGGTCAAACTATGCAGCAGCAAGGTGGTCAACAGAGGCAACAAACACATGTACAGGGTCAAATACACCAAAGTCAACAGCAACAGAGGAGTAGTAACCAACAACAGCACCATCAACAAAGGCAGCATCCACAGCAAGTTCAACCTCCAGCATATACCAACACCAATCCCTCGGCTAAGGCACAAATGCAGCAGCAAATGTATCAGCAGAGTCCTCAACGAACAACGAATCAACAATTGACTGCAGCTCAATACAATCAGCAGCAGCAACAACAGCAGTATCAACAACAACAACAACAACAGCAACAAGCTGAGCAACAACGTCGACTAGCAGAGGAACAAAGGAAGGAACGGCAAGCTCAGTATAATCAGCAGCAACAACTCCGACAACAGCAATTCAACGCCCAACAACAGGCCAATCTTGCTAATCAACGGAAGGCTCAAGAAGAGGCACGTAAGAAACAACTTCAGCAACAATTCCAAGCAGAGCAGCAACGTCTTTTGGCCGAGGAACAGCGGAAGAAGAAGGAAATGGAGGCCGCCAAGGCTGCCGCCGAGGAACGTCAACGTCATAATCAACAGTTGGTTGGTAGAATGAAGGGATGGGGACGTACTGAATATGGATTAATTGTTAAGAGTCGAGCTAAAGGCTTGCCTCAGCAGCGTGGGCAGGAGGGTTTATTAAAACAAAGTACTTGGGGTGGTGCTAGTTTATCTTTAGATCGTGATGCAACTTTGATTGGTGCATTGAAGAGATCTTCCAAGGTGGCAAAATCTGATGAAGGAGAAGATGGATCACAATCTCAACAAAATCCACGTTTTCAGAATGCTATTGATGTTATCAGAAATCATCTATTGAAACAGCCGCAGCAAATGTTGAAAGAGAATGCCGAACCAACTACCGCAGAAGAAGAACGACGAAGACGCACTGCATCCATCGCTAGTAAAGTTTATGATCTCAAACAATGTACACAATATAAACGGCTCAAGCTTCAACCAAAGCGTGAATCTAGATTCCTTGATAAGCATATCCGTCGGGCACGTCAAATAACTGCCGATGGACTAAAGAAAGGTCACAAAGAACTCTTAAGGGCAATTGTTACTCATCAATCTGAATTCTACAAATTCCATCGTCTGAAGAAGAATGAATGTTCCAAGATTGCACGGGCTATACAAAATCAACATCGTAAGAAAGAATTGGCCAAGGAGAAGGAGAATGATAATACCGAGAAGGCACGTCTTGCTGCTCTTCGTGCTAATGATATGGCAGCATACACAAGTCTACTTGAAGATACGAAGAATGAACGGTTGAAGTTCCTTTTGGACAAGACTGATGAATGTATGAATCAAATTTCAACATTGCTGGCAAGCCGTGCTGCCGAGGAAGAGGAGGATATTAAACAAATGGGAGGTGAGGGAACTGTGAAAGCTACATTTAGTAGTAAACAGGAGGTTACGACTGGTTCGTATTACGAGACGGCACATGTAAAGTCTGAATCGGTACGGCAGCCAAGTTTATTAACTGGAGGTGATTTGAAGGAATATCAATTAGGTGGTTTGCAGTGGATGGTTTCACTATACAATAATCGCTTGAACGGTATTCTCGCCGATGAGATGGGTTTGGGTGAGTAGTAGCAAGTTGTATTGTGGCCTTTGCCATTTGACCTTCTCGATGATCTAACCACCTGCTTCTCTTACAACAACATACAGGTAAAACAATCCAAACCATTGCACTCCTAGCTTACCTCATTGAAATGAAACAAAATCTAGGACCATACCTTGTCATCGTTCCTCTATCAACTCTATCTAACTGGGTGAATGAGTTTTCTAAATGGCTACCTGCCGCTACAGTTATTTGTTACAAGGGTTCTCCTCAACAGCGTAAAGCTCTATTCCGAGATGAAGTCGCCGATGGGCACTTCAATGTACTTCTAACGACCTATGAGTTTGTCATCCGTGACAAGGCTAGTCTTCGCAAACTTGCATGGCAATATGCCATTGTGGATGAAGGTCATCGTATGAAGAATAATCAATCCAAGTTTGCTGTCACGTTGGGTACTCAGTATAACACGAGACGAAGGATATTGCTGACAGGTACCCCTATGCAGAATAATCTACCTGAGCTTTGGGCGTTACTGAACTTTTTGTTGCCAGAGGTGTTTAATAGTGCAGAAACATTTGATCAATGGTGAGTGTAGTGATTTTTAACTGTGGCGATCTGTTTGCTTGTGATATCAGCTAGCTGAAACTAACAGTTCTTTTCTTCCTTATTTCCAGGTTCAACAAGCCCTTCTCGTCATTCGGCAAGACAGGCAATGATACCGAGGACTCATCGAATGAACTGTTATCGAATGAAGAGCGCATGCTTATCATCCACCGTCTCCATGAACTCTTACGTCCATTCATGCTTCGGCGTGTTAAGAGTGAAGTCCTTGATCAACTTCCTCAGAAGGTTGAAAAGGTTATCCGATGCGAGTTGTCGGCATGGCAGAAAGAATTGTACAAGCAGATTAGTGTCAAGATTGCAGATGAGGCTACCAAGAGTAATTTCAGCCGTGGATTGAACAATGTTGTCATGCAATTGAGGAAAGTTTGTAACCATCCTTTTCTGTTCAACAATGAGGGATATCACATCAACGAGGACATTATTCGTACCTCAGGAAAAGTGGAATTGCTAGATAGAATGCTCCCCAAGTTGAAAGCTGCCGGTCATCGTGTACTCATGTTTACTCAAATGACCAAGATGATGCCGATTCTAGAAGATTATTTCGCATTCCGTGGATTCTCGTCATTGCGCCTGGATGGATCTACAAGTGCCGATGAGCGTGAGAAACGCATGTACATGTTCAATGCACCAGACTCGCCATACTTTATTTTCCTCCTCTCTACCCGAGCTGGAGGTCTTGGACTTAACCTCGCGACAGCAGACACGGTCATTATCTTTGATAGTGATTGGAATCCTATGATGGATCTTCAAGCTCAAGATCGAGCACATAGGATTGGTCAGAGAAAGGACGTTCGAGTCTTCCGTATCATTACCCAAACACCAGTAGAGGAAAAGATTCTAAGCCGTGCCACAGAGAAGCTACAAATGAATGAGCTTGTCGTCGAGGCTGGTAAGTTTGACAAGAGTGGCCAAGCCAAGGAAGATAATAGTCTCGAGAGGTTGAAGATGATGGAACTGCTCCTGACTGACTTTGATGAGACCCAGAATACTCAAGGTACTGCCACTGCCGAGGCAAACTTTGAGAGTACAGACACAGATGATGGCGAGGGCACTGACAACGGTGCAGATGAAGAACAGGAAGACAGCAAGAATCTTTTCAATGAAATGATCAGTAGTAATGATGATGATTACAAGATGTACTGTAAGATGGATCTTGAACGGACAAATGCTCCGGAGTTGTACACCGATATTAACACCGCTCCCGATTGGGTTCGATATCCCGGTGGCAAGCCTAAAGAAGGAGAGGAGTTCATTGATCCTAGTCAACCTGAGATTCTCGGAAAGCGTCGTGCTGCTGCTGGCGACATCAAGTATGATGATGGTTTGACCGAGAAACAGTTCTGTCGTATGATGGACAAAAAACACATTGCAGATGAAAAGGCCAAGAAAAAGAAAGCTAAGGGAAAGAAACGTAGTCATAAAGATCTTGATGTCGATCCATCCCTTATCCTTGATTATGACGGCGGTGGAAGGAAGAGAAGTAAAGCCGAACAGTTTGAGGTCGATACATCTTCTGCAAGGTCCAAGCCAATCCTTGGAAAAGGAGACAACAGCGATGAAGTCACTCCTGCCATACAAGAACGACTCTATAGTGTCACCAAGTCTGTCATATACTTCAAGGATAAGGCCACGAAGCGCAAGCTGTCTGAAATTTTTCTTGAGAAGCCATGTCCCCAAACTTATCCCGATTATTATCAAATCATCGAGAAACCCATTGGCATGAACGACATTCTTCGTAAGTGTCGTGCACAACTCTACACGAGCATGAAAGACTTCCGAGAAGATTGGGATATTCTCTTCAAGAATGCACTTACATATAATGGTGCAGGATCATGGATTGTTGCCGACGCTGATACTCTCAGGGGAGAATATGATAAATTGATGGACAAGAACATGCTCAGCAAGGCGGCTGCCGCGTCCAAGAAACCAGTTCGTATCAAGTTGTCTCTCAAGGGTGGTAAGAAGAAGAAAGGCAAGACAGGCTAAGCTGAAGTTGATATGCCTATTAGAGAGTCTGAATATGGAAATGCTGCCACGAAGTCGTTGGTATTGGAGATAGATGGGAGGATTTGTACATAGTGATTTGCAAAATGAATGACATACTGTGCTTATAGTCGATAACGATAAAAGTGCTTGCAATAGACTCCATCTTCTCAATATTTGTGTTTACTACTAGCTATATCAGAACTGGCCAATTCAACATAATTTAAACCTGACAACTAACGGACAACATGTCCAAAACCACAACAATATACCTCAGTTTTAATTTACATACAAATTCGATAAGTAACATACCTCCCAGCAGTCTCACTAGGACGGATAATCTTTGCAACCTGACCCCTCTTCATACCATAATATCTAGCCACGGGATCATTCGGTTGGATACGTGGTAATTGCGTTTCACGTAATCGATACCTCTTTAACAACTCCTGTTTCTCATTCTGACTTAAGACTTTATGTTCAGGTACTAATGTATGTTCTGTAATATCCACCAATAACTCAGCCTCCTTGAAATGTTCAATACGAAAACTATCACTCATTTCTTGAACTGCCTGTTTGGCAAATGGTGTAATATCCCCTCTTAGTACTAATATGGCGTTCGAGACATTTTCATCCTTCATACGATCTGTTAAGATTTTAATTGGCTTAACTCCTACCTTTTCATCTTCGGGAAAGAATACGAATAATTGATTTGTTTCATCGTCAGCCTTTTCCTGTTGTTGTTGAATTGTGTTTGGTATATATTGTAATATTGTAGAGTTACATATGTATTTGTGTGTAAAATTAATGAGATAAAATGGAATGAGCATATGTCATACATTTGAACAATACACAAGTATGAAATACAAACACATCTCACATTAATAAACTTACCACCAAAATAGTTAATCCCTCCCTGGTAGGGAATTCTCCAAATCGATTAGTAAAGTCCATAGGCGTCATATCTCTCATTTCTCGACTAACCATATATCCTCTCTTGGATAGTAGAGAACTAATAGTTTTATAGACACGGAATAAACGTGACGCGTCTGCTGTTAATGTCCCGGTACCACGATCGATATGTGATGTTGGTGGTTCGGTTGGAGATTCTACTTCCATCATGTTTGTGTTGTTATTGCAAAGTGATAGTTTTTGATGTGTGTTGAGTTTGTGTTTATTATGTGCCAAGATCGAGCTACGCTAGCACCAAAATTATTGACGACAAAGAACAGTAAATAAAGGATCTATTCAAAGGGAGGACAGGAATAGAGGTGGTTGTTTGGTTAGAGAGCCGCTGCAATTCACTAAGGATATAGAGAGGTTTGGTTTAGTTTTGTTAGTCTGGCCGTCGCCTATCAACTCTCAATGTTCCATTGTTCAAAGTTCATAACTTTTGCAAATAAAAATAAGAAGAGAAGAGAGTACCATATGGCGGCTTTATTTAATGGCGGCCGACTAGGGCCATCTGAAATACTATCAATAGTCTCTAAATCGTCTATTGGTTCTGTATCTCTGTTATCTTCGGCGGCAGCTCCCGCAGCGATATCAAAGAGAGGAGATGGTCACCAATTAGGCCAGTTTCTCCCAACATCAATAATATTACCACAGACAAACAAGCATAATGTTAATAATACAGAAAGTTTAATGTTAAGAGCAGCAATACAGGATTTAAAGAAGGAAGAGAAGAATATTAATAGTCTTGAAAAGATGCTGGAATCATTACGTATTGCCCGTGTACTACCAACCAAAAGTACTAAAACAAAAACAACATTGGTATTACCAACAAAACAACAGTCTGATGAACAACAGCATACCTTCCAGGCAATGAATAGAAATGCAAGGAAAGCAAAGAGGGCAAATCATGGTAAACGACCTTGCTCTCGTATTAGAAGAAGGTACAAGGTGAAGAAATGGGCTAATACGTCAAGGAGAGGTTAGATATTTCACTCAGACACAAATCAGGATAATAAGGGAGGTGTTATTTATGGATATAAAGGTGTTTACTGGATTATAAAGGCATAAAATTATGCATAAAGTCCTAGCAGCTTCCTATTTGATTGTTGTTATATTGGTTAATGTAAAAATATAGCAAGCAAACTAAATTCTAAACTAAGCCACTTTTTCCCACCCACAATCTACCGAGTTGCAAATATTGGAAGAGGAAAAACGCGATAGTATAATACGATCTCATCGAAAGGTTTATCACAAATATCTCGCCGGATAAGAGCTAATGTCATATCATTTGGAAGCACAACAGGACTGGCATCAGCTATTGCCATAATCTATATTTGGGATACAAGTAAACAAATAAGTGTTAGCATCTGTAGGTATCATATTATGTGCGTGAAAAAATCAAAAAGATATTCACATACTTGAAAGTCTGCACAAGGACTGTAACTAAGCTTCTTGCCAAGGAACATCTTTAAAGTATCAACAGTCATTTCATTTGATGTCCTTATGTATTCTTTATGCAATCGCTCAACTTGAGTCTCCTGTGGATGTCGGCGAAGAACAATCTCAATCATTGGAGATTCTTTCATACCAATGATTCGTTTTGCAGGATTGATAGCTTCCACTCTTGTTACTGTTGTCGCTGCTGCTGCTGATGAAGATACAGCAACTTTCTTTCTCTATCAAGCAAACGAGATTATTGTTAGCTTTCAATTCAATATGTGACAATTCATCAACATGCAATCAAAGATACATACCCTTTGTTCAGCTTGAAATTTCATTCCTCTCTTTCTGTTTTCCGCATATGCTTTGTTCAGATTATTTATATTCAGCTTATTGTTATCATCCTCTTCTTCCTTCTCTAAAGATTCAACATCTCCATGTATACTTTTAATTAGCAGGTCAAAGTTTGGATCTGGTCTTAGACTTCTCCTAGAGGGTATATTGATTCTACATGATGGACATTCCTTCTTGCCGACTCGAATCACCTTTTCTATGCATTCATAACAAAATCTGTGTAGACATTGTGAAA
>Ga0214477_101156_pt1 | contig 14222 bp, 8 predicted proteins | sample M1_20Mar14CPVII9_FD_165058 | JGI IMG/M metagenome (GOLD analysis project Ga0214477, IMG submission 165058) | Marine eukaryotic communities from Monterey Bay, California, United States - M1_20Mar14CPVII9sort6BwellC16 | ecosystem: Environmental > Aquatic > Marine > Unclassified | place: USA...
TCAATATGATGAGGTATTCGGTGATTCATTCACTTGTTATAATGATCTATTGCTTACCATTACCAACCCTTCATTAATAGAATGCAAAGGGCGAATAAAAGGACAGAGCAAAAGATACTGCAAATACGGAGCTTTCGACGTAGCTCTTCGTTCTCTCCTTTAAGCTCCGCCTCACAGCCATGCAAATGCAAAGTAATCGGTGTCGTCATATCAACATCATCGTCATTATTGTCCAGATCGGAATACCAAACACATCGTCGAGTATGATAGAAGATACCTCTGTCATGATGCCGTTATCAGACAGCTACTGCTACTCCACGCCTGAGAGGAAGACTACTCGTTCTAGTAGTCGTCTTGTATGTCCTCCAATTCGTCACAAGTCTCGTCGTCATGGAGAAGTTCGTGTTGTTGACTAGCTCGAGAGGATACCTTAACGAGTTGGGGAAATTTTATGTTATGTTGCGAGATACTTAATAACAGAGATCGGAAGTAGTCGAAGGAAGATAATGTGCGGGGTGGTACTTAAACACTCAGTGCATATTTGTTATACGAGTAGGATGAGTTTGATGGAAATAACAAATTATAGATTGACATCAGATCAGATCAGAATTTACTTACTTTAAGACATGTTTTAATAGTATTACTTGTAAGTAATGTAATAAAAAGAACCTAGACCCAGATTACTTTGATTTCACTAACTGAGCTCCTAGGACACATAATTCCCCTAACACTTCAACTTCTGGGATTACTAGTTTGTCTAATTCCCCTGCGAGATACCCCACAGACTCTTTCATCGAAGATTGTATCAGCGGTATTCTAGCACCTCCGCCAACAACTAGAACCGCTCGTAGTTGCATTGGTGTCATGCTTGTTTGCTCTAATGCTGACATGATGGTCGATGAGAATAGCGTTGACAAATTCGAAGGCGGCGACAATGCTTGCGATAGTGAAGTGCTACAGCTACTCTGTTGTAAATGAGGTACCAACTTATCCTCCAACCAACTCTCAAACTCATTATCGATAACCTTTCTCGACATGCCTACTTCCAAGTGCTTTGGTTGCCTTGTTTCTAGGTCCATTGTCAGGTATGGTATGTTGATTTCAGATCTAGTCTTGTTACTCAGTTCATGTACGGATTTTGTAGATTCATCGTACAATCTTTGGAGGGCAGTTGGATCATTAAGCTTTGGTTTTGCAGATAAATCTGTTGAATCAATACCATTCTCGGCACTAGGTCCAAAGAAGTCTGATGCAAGTTTTGAGACCAACAAATCAATGTATGTATCTCCTCCAAATGGCAGTGAAGTGGAGTATGAAACTTCATCTCCTAGTACCATTGACACTTGTGTTTTAGTTCCTCCAACATCAACCACCAAAACCGGGCGACTAGCATTGCTCGTAGGTGGCAAGAGATTATAGTATTCAGCCCCAGATACGATGGCTACTGGTTCTGACACATACTCTGCAATACTGTCAGGCGAGGTTAAACCATTCAAAGCCTGTTTATAACGTATCATGTCTTCAGGTGAGCCGGATGTTGTAGCTGGATATGTAATGATTGGTCTAACATTATATGATCCCGGTGTCGTCATGCTTGTATCCAATACAAATAGAGGATTGTTACTACTACTAAAAGACCCTGTACTACTTCCAAGAGCTTGATCTAATGCATTTGATGCTACATCACGAAGAGTCTTTTGTATAGCGGCCATATTATTGTCATCTGTTTGTTCTTCATTACCAAGCAATAAATCCTGTGGATGAACTATACTTCCACCTCTAGTATCAAATGATCTAGACGCTGCCAATCTGCCAATTAGTATGTCCTCTCCATCCTTCTTCCAGGCCATTGCTGATGTTGAACGATGACCTTCTCTATCCACAATCACTGAGGGTTTGGCATTCTTATTCTTTGACAATGATTGCTGATGAGATAACTTTAATCTTGATGTTCCTATATCAATTGCTAAAGTACCTCCCGTAAAGAAGCTTGATAGATTAGCATTATCACTTCTATTTGCTGAAGTATTAGAATTACTAGATGATGATTGCTGTTCCTCCGGATCGATGCCGGTCTTAGCCTTGTACTCCTCCAAATCATTATAATAATCTTCCCAATCTTTATCAATCTGTTGCAAGGTACGGAATGTATAAATAGACCCACCAATGAGGACACCAGCTGCAATGAATGGTAGTATTTCATTTCTATTAGTTGCATGATATGATCTATTTTGTATAGTTGTTGAGTGTTTGTTATTGTCATCATTATCATAGGAAGTAATGGGTAAGGAAGAAGACGCTTGCAATGTCCCTAACATTTGTTGGCTTTGATAATACCGCCGTCTACTTCCATGACGTATCATTATTGCAGATAATGTACTCATAATATTATTATATACTTTTGTAATTGTGGACTGATAGGAACTCCAGATCAAACACCGTACCAATTGAATGATCAAATAGAGCTTATATATTGACTAAATGATTGACATTCGAGATGGTTAACTATTCTACAATACCACCCTATCTACCAACTGAAATCTGTTCAATGGTCGAGTGGTCAGTGGTGCAAATTTTATGAGAGTGGTTTTGGTATCCTTCCTTCATGGTATGGTTATGGCCCCGGCGCCCTTGCCCTTGGCTATTCGTACTTACTAAAGTAACAGTAGAGGACTGCCCATATTGATGATATTGCTATGTTATAACAACAGCGGCTACACCACCTTTCATATAGTATTACTTCTCTTTAGCGTGTCTTTTATTGTTGGTTGGGATAGTCGCGAATTTAGATATTGAAAGAGAGCACAACATTATTATCTGATAAAGTTTGCAACTCCATCCTTCTCCAACTACTTGCTCTCGTGTATGCCAGCAAATACTAGATATATAATCCGATATACATTTCAACTATGGCACTTGAAGAGAATACAAACACTTCTCCTGATGTAGATGATGATATTAAGCAGTCCTTAAGCACACAAACAGATACCTCAATCAGTATTGAAGAAGAGGAACCTTCCTCGTTGGATGATAGTTTTAACACAGCCGCTGAAGCTCGCAGGAATAATCAACAGAGTGCTAATACTATGGGATCAAAACCAAAGCAAAGTAATCTGTCATTACTATCCTCAGGAAAGTCCGCGTAGTATTTATCATATGAATTTATGTGTAAAATGTGAAGTTAGTATTTGAGATCTGGTGCTTCATTTGGCCTTTATTTATCTTCATTTGATCATCTTTGCAAGCCGTATAATGCACTAACTTGAGTTACTATTGTCTCTCTTCGTCTTCATAAACTGTGAAACTCGCATCTTCTAGCTGTGGCGCATGCTACATTAGAACGATGTTTGTTAGGGAGAAATGGTGGAGAAACTGTTGATGAAAAGGACAGTAGTACTCCAACAGACGGTATTAATACTGTTAATTATAGCAAGCAATGCAAAGAAGGTAAGATTTCGGGGCGTATGCTCTTGTGTGTTCTATTCATTGATATGCCTATAAGGTGTTCAAGTTTCGCTCACATGATATGCACACAAACTTCAACATCTCATCTTCATTCATTCAAAGGCCATATAATTGACATACTAGAATTACGTCGATTATCATCCCGTGGTGTCCCAGATGAACCACCCTCTGAATCCAAGGGGTTACGATCACGCGCAGTATCAGCACCAGCAGTTGAATACCCCACAACACCAACAATGGAAAGCAGTCCAAAGGTAACAATTGTAGAAAGTCCATCATCACCTGAATTGCAAATTGGTGGTAACTTGGCTAATAGTAGATCATACCGTCCATTAGTTTGGCGTGTATTATTGGGATATTTACCACCCCAAACATCATTATGGAATGAAAGTTTATCACGAGATCGAAAGTTATATGATACATTAGTTAATGAATTATTTAGTTCTACATGCCCCAAACCTCATGATGTTTATAGTCAAGAGGAATTAGAAGAGATGCAGAAGAAGAGTAGTAATGAACAACAGCAGATGGAGAATGAGGTGTATAATAAAAAGCCATCAAGAGATGGAAGCAGTGCTGGTAACTCTGTAAATGGTGAAGAGAATCTTGACGAAGTACCAAGCACACCAAAAGAAGAGGATGAAACCACTAATACAACAGCAGCAACCACACCCCTATCTCCAGGTCTATTATCAGCACGTATGCAACAAGAGTGGGTACGTGGAGAAGATGGGAAGAATACAACATTTGATGCACAGCAGCAGCAGCAAGCAAATGATAACGGATGTATAAGTCCGGGAAGTTTAACTAGATTATCACCAATGTGTGCAATGAATACACCACGAACTAGAATTAGAAAGGAAGTGTTTCAACGGAATAATATTATAGACGAAGAAGATGAAGATGGTGGTGATGGAGCTGGGAGCGAAACCATATCAACGTCATTAACTAGTGGGATGGAATCATTATTACTTCCAGATGATGATGACAAAGAAGAACAAAAGGAGAAGGATGAGGGCACTAATAGCAGTATTGACTTAATGAATACTGTCAGTATTGAAAGTGGAGAGAATGGCAGTAACCAAGAGCAAAAGAAAGATGGAGATGTAAAGGAAGACCCCCCATCAGCTGTCAAACTAACACGAAGTATCTCAATAACAAAAACAGCCAGTGGAGATGAGGATACTGAGGGTCTTGAACTATGTCGCCAGTCTAGTCGAGATATTGATGATGATACTGGTGCCATACATCCGCACCCAGAAAGTAGTGTACCAGATACAGATGAGGAAGAGAATGTATTACTATTAGATGAAATTCGTAAAGATGTTATACGCACACACCCTGATTTACGCTTCTTCCTCGAGCCAAAAGAAGATTTGGGTCAAAAAAGATACGCGGCATTGGAACGGATACTATTCGTTTGGGCAAAGTTGAATAAAGGTGTACGATATGTTCAGGGTATGAATGAGATAGTTGGTACACTATACTTTGTTCTAAACCAAGATGATAACACAGATTGGAGTAATGAGGCTGAGGCGGATACCTACTTCTTATTCAATGCTCTCATGGTCGAGATGCGTGATGTATTTGTGCCTGATTTAGATGATGCTGATACCGGAATACATGGCCGTATTAGTAATATGATTACACTGCTATCGTTGCATGATCCAGAGGTGCGGTGTCATCTCGATAGTGTTGGGATTGACCCATCTTTCTATTCGGTTAGATGGTTAACAACGCTGCTATCCAGAGAGTTTTTGTTACCAGATACAATACGTCTATGGGATAGTATGTTTGCATCAACTCACAAGGATAACTTCCTTCGATATGTTAGTGTATCAATGGTTATGGTTATTCGAGATCAACTCCTTTGTGGAGATTTCTCGGATTGTCTGCGGTTGCTTCAGGCATATCCCCCAACAAACCTCGATCGGTTACTTGAATCAAGCCGTGCCTTGTGGATATATGAATCACAAATAACATTAGCTTGTCACAAGGGTGGGATTAGCCTTGGTCATGCACTTCGGTCTATCAACCCTCCTCCGGCAATCATCATGGCTTATGGATTGCAAGGAGGCGTAGCTCCACCAATCAGAGAGCAAGTACGAGAGGCAGGAAAGCGTGGCATGGAGGTGGCACGAGGAGCAGCAAGACAAACACAAACGGCTGGACGTAGCTTCTTTGGCAATGCAGTAAACTACTTTAGAGGAGGAAGTAATGGAAGCAGTAGTAATACTGGAGAGAAAGATGTACGAAGATCCAAAAGTACACTGTGATATCCTTCAATGATCAGATGACCTAATATGGAGGTAGGATGAGATACTGTGTGACTAGAGATATATACTTAACTCTATTTAGTATCAGCCTCTTTAACAAAGAACTACTCTACTATTGCAACAAAGCAATATATATGTCCTCCTACAAGAGGGCTGCTTAGTAATTTTAAGATAGGTGTCTTCTCACTCTCATAAATTTCACAAAATAATTCGTTATCGATCAGAGAGCAAACTACAGCAAAGACAACGACGAGAGCTGACGGAGACCATAATATACAAATACCTCTTTATTGGTTGGAAGCTGATATACACTGGCTAAATTTTAATCCGCGCAGTCCAAAGTAAAAAAAATCACTGATCCAACATTTATTTTTCAACACACTCATAATAAAAACAAAATCAATATGGTGAACTCTCCTACTGCCCGTGTTACACGCTCCTTCCGTCATCGTGATATGGGTTCAATACAAGCAGCAGAATCTCCTTCATTTTCCATTGGCGTTGGTGATAGTAATAATAGGAGAACAACAACTAGACGAAGTAGAAGAAACACCTCAGCAGTGCAAGCAGCAAATTCTCCTTCTAATAACAATAGAAGGTCAACACGAAGGGCTGCACAAACTGCGCGTACTATAATTGCACAGGAATTAGCGCCACAACGCAGATCTAATAGATTGGCTGCTGCCTCAAAACCTGATAATAATAATGCCAATACCAGTTCTTCGCCAGTAGCAAGAAGGAATCAGCCTTCACGAAGAATACAAGCATCAACTACAGCAACTACTTCACCCACACGTCGGCGTACTACCAATACTTCTGCAAGAAAACAACCATCATCACCAATTGATCTATGCGATTCAGACAGTACTGTAGAAGATGCGATAGATTTAAAACCAGCAGCCAAGACGCAATCCACAATTGCTGGTGCATCCTCATTAGCAGTGAAGCCACCACCATTAGAGGATATTACATGTCCAATATGCTTAGACACGCCAAGTTCCATGACACAGGTGGCGAAAATAAGTGGCTGTGATCATCGATTTTGTTTTGATTGCATAGACAAGTGGGCTGATACTGAAAATAAATGGTGAGTTTTGTATTGTTTTGTTGTGTAAGAAAGAATGGATGTATTGTATATATTAATCGGGTTGGCTCTTATTGGATGTGGTTTGATTTGCTAACCCCATTTCCTCTTTATCTTTATCCACTGTTAATCATCCTTCAGTCCTCTCTGTAAGAAACGATTCAACAAAATTGAGCGTGTAGAACCATTAGATATCAAACCTGAACGACGGGGTAAAAGGAAACGTCAAACAGCATCCACACCTGGTAGTAATCAACGTCGTCGTACATCAACTGCGTCATCTCCACGCAACAATTCTCGTATTAATAGCAGGACAGTGGAGGACAGAAATCAAGAATTACCCTCTGTTCCAATTGATGCTGCTTTAATTCAACAGATATTGGCAAGTTTTACATCCCAATTAGGAAGTGGTAGAGCTGGAGGTGGAGGTGGACCAGGTGGAAATAATCCAATTTCGTTTGGCACTTCCGCAGATGGTCGTCCTCAGATTCGTATGCGAATGCCTATGCCAGCAAATGGTGGAGGAGGAGGAGGAGGAGCAGCCAATGGTGATATGTTAGGATTTCTTGAAATGATTATGCCTGGGGTTGCTGGGGGGACACGCCGATCAACAACCTCATCTTCATCAGCAGCAGCACGTCGTTCTAGTTCATCGCCAGGTCGTCGTGCTAGTTCATCTCCAAGGGCACCTGCTGTAAATCCCTTCGTTCCTGCTCCCGCCCGATTTTCAATTGGGAGCAGTGCACGATCATCTAGAGCTGCCAGTGGTAGTGGCACTGCTGCCTCACGATCATCAAGTACTGCCCGATCATCATCTGCTGCCGCTTCAGCTAGTGCCAGTGCAAGGAGTGGTGGGGAATCTAGGGCAGCGCGTCAGGCTGAATCGGCATTTGCATCACTGTTTGCTCAAATTGGTCAGGCAGCAGTCCGTCAGCAGTCATCAGCTTCGGGAAGTGGCTCAAGAAATTCTTCTTCCCCTAGAATTCGTAGGGGAGGTACTCATGTGCCACAGCGTGCAGGATCTGCGTCAGGAGCTGGGAATGGTAATCCTCCTCATCGGTGAGTTAAATGTGTTTGGCTTATTTCTATTCTATATATATATATCCTGAAGTTGCTAAACGAATCATCTTTCTTCTGCTCTTTAATATTTTAGTGTTACGATTCGTATTAATGTTAGACCTCCTCCTCAAAGGGCTGAACAAGCTTCAAGCTCTCCTGCTGCTAGGGCTCGTTCTTCTCCTGCTCGTACTCCCAGATCAGGTGGGCGCAGGTCAAGCGGCAGTGGACCTCGGGGAGGTTCTGCCGGAGGAAGCGCTGGACGAGGGCGTGGAGATGATGACGATGTAATTGTCATCGATTAATGTGAAAGTGAGAGAGGAAACACCGGTGCCGTATGTTGGTTGAGATTTGTTCGCCTCTGCCAACAACCAAGATATAGAAGAACAATGTTTGTCTCCCACCCCCCTCATCTTGGCCAACCAGCCAACTATACACCAAGAGAGTTGATGCGGGGCGAAGGGTATTATAGAAGATGTACACAATTATTGCAAAGAAAGCTGAACAAATAGTGTTTATAGGCTCCTTAACGATATGATGTGAGAATTAAAGTAAATAATCTGATTGTGTTGTACATATTTGTCTGTAATACAATGTTATAAAATTATATCTAGTATACACAAGAAATGTACATTAGTATTCACCGCCGTCATCAACTCTCGACACTCTAGCTCGTCTCTTAAGCCCCTCACTTGTTCTACCCAACCCAATATCAACTGCTGTTTCATCCATCTCATCTCCTTCTCCATAGAGAGATTTACTAACTGCATCATGAGCTTTGCTATTATCAATATGCAAATCATGACTGCTTAGTGAATATCCCACACCGCTTTTGTTCAGTTCGCGATCACTTTCGCTGAATATACCAAAGTGCACGGACTTCTCTTTCTTCAAAGGAGACGAAGTTGTCCGAACCTTCAACTGAGGCGACGTTGTAGCAGCATTCGATGGCATGAAGGAAGGTGGTAATAGATTGGAAGGCATCTTCTCCATAATATCACCATCAGTGGACGAGCCTTCTGTGGACAACAGCATACTTGAAAGTTCGTAGCGTTTTACAATGGGTGACTCGAAATTCATTCCAACTTGATTTATACTAGCGTCACTATCACCTCGAAAGAAAGATCTCTTACTACTCGATCCTTTCAGTGATTCAGTACTTCCATTTAGTAGACCATGGCTCTTCCTCTCAGGTGTGAGCATACCTGCACTCTTTGCAAACTGCATGAAACCCTCTGCCTCATCTTCCTCAATGTGTTCAAAGAAGTATTTTATAGCTGGATCAAGAACCAGCATCTTTAGAGCTGGTATAACGGCAAGCGTCCATCTTATACAGCGTGAGTATCCAACCGTTGAAAATACTGTCAGTATGCTTTTGAGAAGTGTAGGGAGTAAGTCAGGTAGCGTTGGATGATCGAGCACTTGGACGAGCGTACCGGGTAGAATACATCGTGTGAAGAACGGCTTTGGTATTATTGCATGTGTATCAACATCAATATCTCCCGTCAGGAACCAGATGAAGATATCGAAGAAAACGACACCATCCACAAAGAACTCGAGCATCTTTCCACCTTGGAGTATCCAATAGGCCTGTGAACTATTTGGAATACAAACTGCAATGTCAATAGGGGGCGGTCCGAGAGGCACGACATCAAACCACCACTGCCGAAAGCTATTAATTTGATCTGTAATAAATGCAATATGATTGCTCACTTCGACTGGCGCCTTGCACTCAACGAATAGTCTACCCACTATTTGTGATAATGGCATAGAATAAGTCTCAGATAAACGCCACGATATAACGAGTCGAGCTACCTCAAGAAGTAAACAGTTGGTGACAGTCATTCTCCATGCAAGGCTAAACCTTGTTCTAGGCGATATAAGGTGTTTTCGAGACGTTAATAGTGCTCGGAGACTCTTCAAATACCGATGGGAATAGTGTCTCGTTTCTGTGTTGATAGTTGTTGTAATGTCTTGAGATAACTTTACGACACGGTCATATAGATCTGTCCTCCCTTCAGGATCGGCACCAAAGTAATCCTTTTGAAGTTGCTTCAATTGCTCAGTAATCTTCTTCCCATACTCCCTCTTTTTAGTATATGATTCCATCACTGATGATGAAATCTTGCTTAATCTTGGAGATGAGCTAAATGAGGGCACTCTTGCCAAGGCAGTCTGCTCTTTGGCAAGCTGCAATAGATTTTGTATATCTGTAAATACCATTGACGGTCGATCCACTCTCCTTTGCTTCTCTAGTTTACTATTCTTGTTACTTTTCCAATTCTTCCAGAATGTTCGTATTTGATCTTGTAGTTTTAATCCCTGGTACGTATGTGTAAAAGCATATTAGTATTAGATAAGACATGTGATACGAACATAATCTAATACACGCCTACTCACCATTCGAAACAATGGAGCTGCAAATCTAAGAAATCGAATCCATCTCAATATCACTTGCAATCGTTGAACAAACCGCTTTGGTTGGTGTATTCTATATGGTAATATCTTAGTCCAAAAGATTGTCTCCAACAAGTCATGAAACCTTATCATAAATGCCGCTAATGATATCGACATTTTCTTCAACCACTGTGTCACCACTGCACTATCATGCAGCCTATCACTACCACACCTATGATGAAAATCTGCCACATCTATCGGCAATATAAATAACCAAAAAGCAATGGTAGCAACAGCCGGTATCCATGATCTCATTACCTTTGATACAGTTCGGACTGCTGTTCTCTTCTTCTTTATATGTTCGGTATCAGCCGCCGATCCTTTGAAGAACATTGATAACCGTACAGAACTCTGTTGTGCCATTTTCAATACTGATTTTTCAAACTCATCTAATGCACGATTATCAAGTGCTGCTTTACGTGCTTCGACTGCCCGAACTAATGCTTCAATTATACATAATGAACAAAAGACTGGTCCTACCCAAATGAAGACCAATTGTGATATAGTTATTGTTGATTCCCATGCTCGATCTATGAATGTATAATTGATTGAAAATTCATTGTCTTCATAGTATACCAATGTTGATTGACAGTATTGATCTTCTTGTGAAGTAGTAGAATTGTTATCTTTTTGCATTAATAATATGATATATTGCAATTCGAGGAGTGCTGTTATTGCAAAAAGTACCTTCCATATTGACCGGATTGATGGTAGTGATGACGTTTTGATAATCATCATGGTTTATGTTTATAACTCACACTTTACATATATGTATTGTACATATTCTTCTATATTGTCTAATAGTAAAGTGGGGTAAGAAAGATACAATGAGAAAGAGGGACAACGAGGAGTAAGTTGCAGAATGGTGGTGACATCTATATCAGAACTTCCCATAACACTTTATGTATCAACCAAACATATCCGCATTAGAGAAGTACATTATAAACACGACAGCTAGGATTTGACGACAACCCAATACGCGAGAACAGTAGAACGTTTTCAGTGTAGAAGAAAGATTCATTTGATATTCTCCTTCCTCATATCCTAAGCAAAAAAAAAACAGAGCGGAGACAAGCCAGATATTTCATGAAACTATTGCATAAAAGCCTAAACAACACTTACCGCATATCTAGCATTTAATATATCACCTGTAACAAAGCCGCTTCTATTACTTATTCTTCTATCGAATTGATTTGATGTCTGTCATTGAAATTGTATTTGGCGATAGAACCCTTAGTTCCCGGTCATGAACAAATTTTTCAAGAAGAGGAAAAAGGGAATGCTGCTGAGTCGATAGGCCTCAACAACCATGAACAGCTCAAGCACTGATCGCAGGAGAACGGAAACAAAGGCAATGATAGTATATTGTAGTGATAGCATCAAAAAGTAAGGGGAGCTAAACAACATCAAACATCAATTGAAATAAAAACGTAGTTCAGTCGCGATCATAGCCCGCAATCATAGCCCGCTAATATATAAAAGAATGACCCGTCAAACATCATCCTTACAACAAAGTTGTAGCTCCCTAAAATGGATGCTAACCCTCTTAACAATTTCAATACAACTAAAACATACCTCTCCCATTACAGTCCACCCTTCTGCAATATCAGTAAGTTGTCCTACCGAAGTAAATAAACCAACTAAAATTGACAATATACCAAAATTAAATTCATTAGATGGTAGTGATATAGATACAGCACAAGATAACTATCTATTACTAAGTCTAACTGGATCATCAACAAATGAAGAATTATGTACTTTGACACGAGTGGACACTGAGGGTAATGGCGTGTATACACCTATATCACGATCGTACAATGGTCATGAATGGCAAAGAGTACCAGGTAAATATGTCCAAAATGTCAATATAACATGTGGCAATATAATAACAACCAATAACGACGGAGACTCGAATGAAGAATATAAATGTCAAATTCAAATACCACCACTAACTACAAATAATGATGGATATTACTTAACCACATTCCAACCATTAAAACCAACAACATCACAAACACTTGCTGCTAAATTTTTAGAACGAACAACCTTTGGTGCAACGTGGGATCAAATTACTGACCTTGAACAACAGATTGATATAGACGGGGAATATGCCTTGGCAAAATGGATTCATACACAAGTTAATATGAAACCAACAAGTCATCGTAAATTCTTTAGAGAGAATTTAAATCCCCGAACTGTGGAAAGTTATCAATATGGTATACCTTCACAGAAAGTATGTGAAGCATTAAGTAGATATAGACGATTTGCTATAACCTATAAAGATGTTGAAATAAGTCGAGGGGCTGTAGTATCAGCGGGTTCTACCGGACTACCATACACACCATTAGTATTGGAAACAAGGGATATCAATGACCAAACATATCGGGTAATAAAGTTTGGTGATCACATCCGTACAATCATAACACAACCACTCAAATATAAAGATGGATTTAATCAAGATGGTCCATTAAAAACATTACAAGATGGTAGTTACACCATATGTAATGCCGAGGAAACTGTTGGTAAAAAGATAGGTAATAATAATTATATATGGTCATTCCAATTATATGTAAATGGACAAGAACGATGTACATCTTCCTTTACTGATAGAGGTGGTGAGCAGGACTTCAAGGGAGATGGAACATTTGAATCTGAAAAGAGAAAGGTGAATGGCCGTCCATTGATATATTATGATAGTGATGAATGTAATGCCAAGTGTGCCAATCAAAAGTTTGTCAAGTATATTACATTGGGTAATCCAGAAGTCAATCTTCCAGATGAGATTGATTTAACTCCACAAGGTTTCAACATTAGTTATATCGACATGTCAACCGAACCATTAGATACATTTACAGTATTGAATGCAAACATAACAAACACATCGAGTTATATATTAAACAAACCATACAATAATGGGGCATGTCCCAGTGACGAGAATGGATATGATATACCCGATCCTGCACAAATGTCAAATACTGATTATTTCAGCTATGGTAGAGGAAAGTATAATATGGATAAACCTACTTTTGTTAAAATGCCAAATGGCAAATGGGCTATACATGATTTACGAACGGCGTTTTATGATAATACTGTTGATGATCCAAGGATGGATGGAGGGTGAGTAGACTTTGTTGTGTGGGTGTGATTGTTGTGTTTGTGTCCTATCAGTAGACTCAATTGTATACCCCCTTCCAATCCAACTCCTCGATTTATCCAACAGTGGAACTGCAATGAAACGAGCCGCACGAGATGACGACGGCGACCCCACTACCGGTTTAGTCACTAGATGCTTGAATACTCAACGCAATTGGCTCAATGAACCGAGTTGTAAAATCAGTTATGATGAGAATGCATGTGTCTCAACACCACTTCCCGACCCTGCCACAGACTACACAGTCTTCACACGTGATCCAGGAGCAGGAGTCGCTGAACCAACTTACAAGTATGAGCCCAAGTTTGCCGGTCCGAATCAAGGTGGTGTGGTAATGTGTGGCTCGCCTGGAAAGTCCGCGTTTGTGTTGTTTTATCATGTTCATATGTGTGTTCAATGTGAAGTCTTGGTGATTTGGCTCCTATATTTGTCCCTCCATTGCACTCATTTGCTTGCCCTTGCAACCTACATGTACTAACATATGCTATGTTTACCTTTCCTCGTCTTCATAAACTGTGCAACGCGCATCTTCCAGACGAGGTAGCACCCAATCCATACAACGATGATACCTTCGATGTTATGAATCGCAAGGTACAAAGTAATCGTATTGCCTATACGAATCAAAAGCGTGGTGCATGGGTTGAGGTTGTACTTAATGCTCCTGACCAGCTATGTCAACGTAATGGTTGGAACTTTCATAAGATATTCGCCACTAGTAATGATATGAACGCCG
>Ga0214477_101157_pt1 | contig 14203 bp, 8 predicted proteins | sample M1_20Mar14CPVII9_FD_165058 | JGI IMG/M metagenome (GOLD analysis project Ga0214477, IMG submission 165058) | Marine eukaryotic communities from Monterey Bay, California, United States - M1_20Mar14CPVII9sort6BwellC16 | ecosystem: Environmental > Aquatic > Marine > Unclassified | place: USA...
CTAGTATTTTTCCTTCAAAGTCAAATCTTGCATTTTGTAGGTGGCCACCACTATAAATGGCACCTCTCATAACTCAGCCCCATCCTATTGCAATATATTGTTTGAACATTGTTTCTAGACCAGTTTTGCATGAAAACGATACTTCTACAGGGTGAATATGAGTGTGAATTGTAGTAATAGAGTGCCAAAGTTTTGACTAAGCTTTTTACATACAAATTTTTGGCAACTTTTAATAGGCCGATTCAATACAAACCATCATACATACAGCTTCCTAATACATTATAGAAGAGATCTGAGTGGTATAATAATGTAATATGACCATTATTGATAGAGATATGCTAGGATTAATGTTTGACATTGAAAGGTTTTTAACATCAATTTTTGGTCTTGACTACCTTTATGAGACTTGTGCATTTTCATTTTGCTTCCCCAGAGGTCGACTCGGGCAGAGCTTATAATAAACAGCCATTGTTAACATATAAAAGTATGGCATTGGGGAGATTTGTTCAGATTGATTACTGTTAAATAAGGGTAAAAGTATTATTAATTATAGTATGAACATACTCTTACGGCAGCCATGCAGCCGTAGCAGTCGGTATAGTACATGTCATCATACGTTAGAATCTATTGTTGCCAGGTCATTGAAACTTATGGATAGAGATACCGGTAGAATAAGACGAGCATCATTTGAAGCATTTGCAACTCGTCAAGACAATAAATCATCCATTAAGAGTGGAGATAGTAAAGTACTACCAAAGCATCTCTATACACAAACTAGTAATAAAATCGATACATCAATATGCAAATTATCAGAATATCAAATACATAAGATGATAAGCGATAGAGGTCATTTTAGAAAGAAACGCAAGTATAAAAAAGCGGATGAGGTATTACAGCAATTGAATGCAAATAATGTATTTATAGATGATAAAGTGAAGCAATGGGGGATTGGTATTAATTGGAGAAGTGGTACGAGAGTAAAATACACAACTCAAGTGAAGGATTGCAAAAGTATCAAAGAAGCAGTTGAGTTAACTCATAGCTGTTTAAAAACAGGATTGACAACTCGTAACCTATCTTCATTTTGGTCAGTAGTACCGCAGCTATTACAACATCACGAAGCAGCAAATGTAGATGATGATGATTTCGAGTTACCAAACCAACTCGAGTCTTTACTCACACAAACTCTTGAAGATATAGAATCCTTCAGTTACAAAGACTTGGCACAAACAGTACTTGGTTTAGCAAAGATTATCAAACACGTTGGTAGTAGTGATAATACAGTTATTCCAGAAGATAGTCCACATCAACTGCTCCACACTCTTCTTATTGGTGACGACTCGAAAAGCAAACAATTTATATTTCGTCACATTGCTTGTGCCTCCCTGCACATTCTACCAGAGTTTGATCCAAGGCATATGTCAAACTTTATCTATGCTTTTTCCCTTGCCGATTATGTCCCTGATTTCGATGACGGGAGCACTTTATTTGATGTTCTTGCTGTGGAAGTTATACCCAACTTGATTCAGTACAATTCTCAAGATTTTGCCAATACTCTGTGGGCCTACTCTACGGCAAAAGAAAACAACTCTACATTGTTTCAGGAAGCAGGTAATATCATTTCGCAGTCAAATTTAGATGAGTACAAGCCGCAAGAGCTTGCCAGTATACTATGGGGGTATGCAACAGCCAATGAGCCTCACCCGCTGCTATTTAACAGAGTTGGGGATTATATATCTTCACTAAACAACTTGAACGAATATAAACCGCAAGAACTTACAAGTCTAGTATGGTCATACTCCACGGCAAAAGAACAACACCCTTTACTCTTTGAGAAGGTTGCGGATCATATCGTCACTTCAAACAACATGAATCAGTATACACCTCAGGCTATATCAAACATTTGTTGGGCATATGGGGCATCGGGCGATTCACATTCAAATTTGTACAAGACAATAGCAGATTATATTTCATCAAATGACAACTTGGATGAGTTTAGTCCTCATGCGCTCTCCAATATAGTTCGAGCAAATGCAATTCAAATGAAGCAAATGTACATTTTCGCTGATGAATGGCATCCAACTTTGTTACCTCAGGTGGCAGATTATATCATTGGACTTGACAACTTGAATGCATATGTTGGGCAAGACGTGTCCAATATCTTATGGTCTTATGCAACTGCAAAAGAAAAGAACTCTGCGCTATTCCAGAAGATGGCCGAGCACATCATTTCGCTCGACAATTTGGATGACTATAGTGCACAGAGTCTGAAAGATATAGTATGGGCATTTGCAACCGCAGGGGAGTCGCATCCATCCCTCTTTGAGAAGATTGCAGATGCTGCATTCAGTAGACAGGATGAGTTTACCTCTCAAGGTATCGTTAACTTTCTTTGGGCATTTGCTTCTCATGGGCAACTAGATCGGATACTCTTCTTATCATTTGTACCTACTGTGAAATCAATGTTGGCTGGGTTCAATAGACAAGAACTAGCCAACATTGCCTGGATATATGCGGTGGCTAATGTGTCTGTCCCATCCTTGTTCAACGATGACTTCATAGCTGCTATACTTAAAAAGGAAGAAGATGAATTCACTCTCGAGGCGTTAGTTCAGCTTCATCAATGGCAGTTGTGGCAGATAGAAATCAAGTCAGGCATTAGATTACCTGAATCTCTTCGAGAGAAGTGTTACGAGGCCTTTCTACTGCGTGTACCCGAGCCATCAAGGTTTCAGACTGATGTTGTTACTAGTCTATCATCGATTGGTCTAGATTCAGAACAAGAAGTGCTATTGAAGAGTGGGTATCGGGTTGATGCGGTTGGAGAAGCCCACGGAAATAAGGTGGCAGTTGAGATTGATGGACCACACCACTTTATCGGAAGAAGTAAAGAAAGAAATGGTAGTACTATTCTAAAGCACAGGCAAGTTGCTGCTCTAGATGGAATGCAAGTAGTTTCAATACCCTATTTCCATTGGCGTCGACTGAAGAAAAGCTGTAAGAAGCAACAGTATCTACGAACGGTATTGAGCTTAAATTGCTATAAAGCTCCGTAAATCCAGTACACAAACAAAATATCTTATATTAACATGGTACTTATCATAACAAGCTTGTTTACGAGCTTCTAGAATAGAACGAGAGCTGTAGGGAGGAAGAGCCAGATAGTGCATTTTTGATTCAGTCGGCGATGAAACGGTTGGTATCCTAGTACCAACTTTCATCATTACTCACATAGGCCCGCTGTCTATCTCGCCGCGATATGGTATGCGTCATCGATACAGTCCTTACTATTCCAGAGATTAGCGCGAACCATTCAGCATCCCTGGCCGTAGGCCAGAGGGATGCTGAATGAGAGCGCGGAATTTCAGGCGTCACTCGACCATCACTAGTTGATAATTTGATGACTAAGCACTGCAATAAATATTGGAACGATCTATACTAAACTATTACTCATCTCAAGCACAGAATAGTTCTAGAAGCTCGCTAGCTGCTGCGTGATGTATATCTTTAGCGGGGCGATAATTTATTCACGGGACTTGAGGTCTAAACCGCTATAGAACTTTGTTAATTATTTCGATTGTGAAATATGTGGTAATACTTAGAGCGTTACTGCTGCTATTACTATACTTGTTCATCGGTATCAAGATACTAATAAGATATCAACTTTTTATAAGTTAAGATTGATACCACTACATGCCAATCACCAACAAAAATATTATTGAAGATAAGAATACAGTATATCATTGTTTTGAAGAGTACTAAAAGAATAGTCATGGCGGCGGAAGAAGTTGAAGTATTTATATATACGGAAGGAGCGGTAGTACCAGAGGATGTTGTTCATGTACGAGTTCACCCATCTGTAACTGTGATTCCCAGGTTAAAATTTTATGAGCGTTCGTGTCTGGTAGAGGTTGAACTCAATGAAGGGCTGGTAGAGATTGGAAAGCAGGCATTTAGTAACTGCAGTTTGCTCAGGCACATCAATATCCCTACAACTGTTGAACATATCAGTGAATATGCTTTTACTTATACAAAATTGAGTGCTATCTCTATCCCTGATAACATCAGATACATTGGTGAGAGAGCTCTTTGCCGTTGCATGTGGATAAATTTCAGACTTCCACTGGCTGTAATTTCTCATAGGGTACTCAGCGGGTGTGGAAGTATGTTTTCTCTTGAGCTCCCCGAGAGTACTCGAATTGAGTCAGAGGCGTTTAATTGCTGCTATTCATTGAGGAATATATCAATTCCAGAAGATGCTGAAATTGGTTCAGATGTATTTCGTGAGTGTCAGGATCTCATACAAATATTTGATACAAGAGAAGGGATAATTAACGCATTGAAACATCGGTTTGACAACTTATCAATCCACAAGATGATATACTACCATTCATATAATAATGTTACTGCGGATCAACTCAATAATGCAACAAACATGAGACGTAGTCAGAGAAGATCGTTACGAAGTAAGTTGGATCCATCTGGTAAACAACAAGATTGTTTGGGGATGACTCCGTTACACATACTAGCTTGTTCAACTGTTCAAAACATCGAATTATATAAAGTATTGATTACAAAGTATCCTGAGACTCTTACTACAAAAGATCGATGGGGTGCCGTGCCATTACTTTACGCAGTTTGGGGGGGTGCGTCAGATGAGATCATACTGCACTTGATTGAAAGTCACAAGTCTCTCCACCCAAATTATGAATTGAATTGGACGTACATGATGAATGCCTTATTTCTGTCTCATAGGAATAATGCCAAATGCTGCCCTAGTATTATTTCGCCATTGGGCAACATTCAACGCCTACTTGATCTGCAGCAAATGCATTTCCCCCAGCAAGACATTTGCTGGGAGGCAATTATTGAGAACAAAGTCAACTCAATTGTGTCCTCTACTCCTGCATCAATTCAATTACTTCGTTCATTGGCCAAGTTGAGCATCTCAAATCGTGTTAATGGAATTGGTCTTGAAAGTTTTCGAGAGAATATTACAAAGACTATTATGGAAGGAGAAATGCCTGCTGTAGACCGTGAGAGGGAAATTGATGGAAAAGCTTGGATCAGTGATGTCGTCAACTCTAAATTGAGACAATTTGAAACCGAATACAGTAGATTGAAGGAAGCTACGACCATAATTGAGCTTGTATTATGGAAGCACAAAATAAACGATTATAACAATTGTAATGGAAGTGAGCATATCAAAAAGAAGTTGAGGATGGATCGTGGTCAATGCCGTATCAATTGTGGAGCTAACATTGTTATTGAACATGTGTTACCATACCTTGTATCTCCTCTCTGCTGCGAATCATGTGAACTAAATTGATAATAACAAGCCAAGTTTATAAATATTATATGATTTGTACACTTAAGCTTCAATAGTAGGTGTGTGTATGAATACTTCCGTTTCATCATCTTCTGCTTCGCATCGACTGTGATTACGGCATCATAACTAGAAACATGTAGTTGCTGTTGCTCCAGCTCTTGCTCTTTTTGTAATCTTTGTAGTACACTAACAAAACATCTTAATCATTCACAACGAGCTTATTTATAATATTATGATATAAATGTATACTAATGCAAGGGCCTAAGACAATCTTTCCCAATGTATCTAATACTTCATCTTCATCTTCTGTTTCGCCTCCGCCGTGATCACTTGCTTCAACAGCCATATCATTTGACTCTTCGTCTTGTTTAATTGGCTCATTTCATCCATTAATTTCTTTAATTCTTGTTCCTTCAATGCACTCTTCAAAACTTCCTCTTCTATAACCTCACCATCATCGTCATCATCTACCTTGGTATTATCATTTGTTTCATTTATTTCCCCCGTTTTAACAGCGGCACCATCATCAGCCTTTTGTTTCTTGGTACTTGGTTCATCACTACTACTTGTTTCTCCTGCTCCGTCATCCGCCTTACGCTTACCACTACCTCCCACACTTTTACCACCCGTAACTTCCAATAGCGCTGCAGCCTTCTTCACCTTATCTTCTTCACTTTCAATCTTATTCTTTTCAATTAACTGTTTAATCTCTTCATCGTGTTCTTTTTCTAACCTTGCCATTAATTCATCCTCTTCTTTATAAGACTGTTTTTCATAGGTATTAATCTTCTCTTTATATGTGTACTGTATACCCTTTTCAATCTCGGCTTGTTTGACAAATAGTTTATTTAATTCTTCACGTATCTCAGCAGTCTTTTGTACTGCGTCTGCACGTGTTTGTTTTTGAAGTTGTTCAGCCTCATCCTTTTGTTGATTGGTTGTATTGGCATCTGCTGCTTTTTGTGCCTCGGCTGCTGCTTTCTTGGCTGCCTCGGCTCTTTGAGCGGATGCTTCCCATGTTTTCTTTCTTTGGAAGATACGTTTGATTAGATCATAGAGTACAGACTCTGATTTGTCTATTGTGTATGTGTGGGTATGGTATAATAATAAATGTACACATGATGTGTTAAGAATGTAATAAAATGTTCACATGATATGTTAGGAATTTATTGCAACAAATTATTCATGATGTCAGTTGGATATACCTATATATCGTTTACTTACCTCCGTCGTCTGTAGTACGAGCCATGATAAACAACCAGCGTATATCAATAATTGTATTATATAGGATATATCAGTATAAGGCCGTTGAGCAGTGGAAATACCCATCCACACAACAACTATCGTATGTAACAAGCAATTTATGGCCGCCATAAACTAAGTACTCTGCATATGCAATTTTGGGCGCAATAAAGAGGGCTCCGTTTGACTTGGGATTCCCCGTTGCCCCCTGTAATCTCATAATTGTTGCAAGCAATTGCAATAAGTAGGGCCGCTACTCTACTTATTATAGTTGGCCAATAGAGCTATATCAACATGAGATCTTCACCAGAAGGAGACGGCGGTGATGGCAGTACCAATGATGATAATGGTCACAAACCGCATAAATCACAGCTATCTGACGAGTTTCAACCATCAAAAATTCCCCCACCACCATCTCAAACACAACAGAGGAAATACAAACCTCGAGTTTGTAATAGTTTATCATTCTCATTAACCCGTAAACAATTATCAAAATCGACAGGATCACAATCAAGCTCTAGCATGTCAAATGTAATAATTCGTCCTTCAAGTAGTGATGATTTAGAAAGTCAAAGTAGTAGATTAGAATCATCCTCTGTGGGTGCTGCTAATATTCAACCTCCACCTCCAATAGATGCTAATAATAAGAGAGTGGTACCCTCTGCATTTAGTACAGCTTTTGGTAGTCATGGCACTACATCACCTACAAATACTGCACGTAAGTCAATCTTCAAGGGTGGTGGCTTAATAGTACGACGACAGTCAGGAGAAGGGAGTGTCAATGGCTCTGAACGAAGTGGTGAAAGTAATGAAGCAGCTGGTTGTGATATCATTAATAACAATCATCCACAACCATCACATAATAGAAAACGATCAACATTTAGATTACCACCACTCTTCTCACCTCATACCACGCCTAATACTACAGAACGGACTAATGATTCTGAGAATACAGAAATGACTGACGATTATGGATATCATTCAAATACATTATCAAGTGCAAATACAACCAATACACGAACATCCACAATGAGACAGCGATTAACTACCTTTAAACGATTTGGTGTGAATGATTTTGTATTAATTACTAATCACGATATACCCTTACAGCATAACAACAACTCTACACACTCTCAAAATCATAATCATAATCAGCCACAATTGGTTAATCGGTATGGATATCCAGAAGACTACACCAATTCAACTAATACATCAACACCATTAAAAACACATGAACGACGAGGTCCCTACATCTACCTAATTGCACGTGTAATATCAATCCATTACGGTGAAAACATACAATATTATACAGTAAAGCGTTATGATGGACAATGTATAGAACAAAGATCAGATGTACAATATATGGAATTATTAAATGATACTAATGGTATTGATGCAGCGATATATACTGCACAAAAATCTAATAAGGTAGATGATGAAGTAGATTTTGGTACTAGTTTTAATAATCAATATACAGGATTATTGTGTTTACAACCATGTATATCATCAATAACATCCTGTACCAAATCAATACACACAACATATAAAAAGATATATTCGAAAACAAAGAAACAAATGGATTCATGTTTAAATGGTAATCGTCCCTATGGTATATCATGTCGATTTACATCAGTAAATTTCTTTGTATTATGCAGTATATGGTATTTATATATTGATCAGTTGAGGTTAGCATTCATGCCACATTCTGCTGATTATGCTTGTGCGGTACTAAGTGCTATAGTTTGGTTAGTGCTATTTTTAGAATTAGTAATGGAAGTATTTATTAGACCTTCTGGGTATTACAAGTTACGACGATCTGAGAAGGCATATCTACCATCGACTGTACGATATCTAAATTCCTTCCATTTAGTAACAGAAATGATATCATTAATATTCTTCATACCAGAATTCATGTGTTTATTCTCACCAACTAAAAGTTGTGGTGATCGATACTCCTTTTCATTGGCCAATGCATGTTTAATGAGTTTATATGGTCCTGATCGAATACATGCATTCTATGGAACGGCATTCATATGTATAATGAGATTACGTATCTTTGGTTTAGTAAGACATTGGTGTAAAATGTGGATAAATAATACATTTGTCCGAGTTAGAGGTAAGCATGGCGAGTGGAGAGTCCAACGGGGTAAAGGATTGTTTGTACCGCAGGGACATCGAGGTGGACATTCTCAAGAGAGTGCCACTGCTGCTACTAACAATATTGCTATTGAAGAATCGGTTGATAGTAGTACTCGTCAAATATCAACAACAGCACGAAGGAATGATGATAATAATGATGAGAAGAAGAATGAGTTTACAAATGATTATCATCTAACGAATGCATCCAAGATTGGTACGGCGTTGTTTACAACGAATGCCAAGCGTGGTCTTATATTTGTTTTCTTGATTGGACTATCTCCTTTAGTTCCTGTGTGCTTTGAATCTGAAGGTGGGACGAATCAACAGATATGGAACTCGGTCGAGTTGTTACAAACGAATAATCTGGCATTGAATGATTATGATGACTGTGGTCAACTCGAGACCACAGTGACGCAGTGGATTAAGACTAATGCCTTCGAGACGGATATCGGGGGGAACAAGAAACAACATCTCTTATCCCTTGTTGTCCAACCTATACGGTGTGAATTCCAAACCGGCGCTAATAATGGAGGAGAAGTTGGGACACTCGCGGCATTATATTGTCGTGACGACGAACCCATGGCTAAATGCAGCGCCTTTTTTGGAATTAACAACTGCTCAGATTTATGCCTTACCTGGGCAGGGAAGACTATGGAGGACCGTCTTGACCTCTCTGAGTTTTACTTTGGAGTACGACCTAGTACAACACTTCCTGCTATATCAGACAATGTAACCACAACGTTTATAGATGAAGATGGAGTGGAAGATTCGGAAAACTTTTATGTTACGGTTCTGTTTAATGAGGCACTGTCTGTGAGAAGAACGTGAGTATTTGCTTACCTTCCTTTGTTGTTTATACTGCAACACATTCACGCCGATCACCTAATATACTTCCTTCTCTTCGTCTTCTAGAATCATCTACCTATTCGCTATGCAGTTGGGAATGACGATATTCGTCCTCCTTGGACTATCAGTCATGAGATTTGATGCCGGTCGACTTGTACTAGGTCCACTGAGACGCATGCTGAAAATTGTGGCATTCTATGCCAAGCATCCACTCTCGCCACCTCCACAGAAGAGCAGCGGAACAGAGTTAAGTATTCGGTCTTCATTTCAGAAACAAAATGAGGCATATTACTATGAGTCGGATGACGAATCAGCTGACGCGCAGCTTGGTACTTTTGAGACAGAGCAACTGATAAATGCAGTAACAAAGATTACCGATCTCCTTCGTAAATGCTGGGGTGTTGCTGGTGCTGATATTATATCATCCAATCTTGCAAGACAAGAGGGTGGCCTTACAACCTACTTCAATCCAACTGTTCCAGGCAAAGCTGTATATGCTCTCTTTGCTTTTGCAACAATTGATAACTTCCAAGGTCATTTACACGCTTTGAAAGGTGATATTATGATTCTCATTAATGATATTGCAGCTGTGTTGCATGAAGAGGTATACCGATGGGGGTATGAAGATAGTGGCCAATGTAATAAGAACCTTGGCAGCACATTTCTAATGGTATACAAGATTGGTGCCGTAAGTGAGGTAGTAGAAAAGCGAGAGAGAGCAGAAGCTGTCATATTCCAAGGAAAGAATACTGCAAAGGCACGAAGAAGACGAAACACACGTCGCATAACCGATATCAATCAACTTAGAAAGTCTTCAATCGGAGGAAGTACACGAGGAGGAGAGCCAGTGGATAAGCTTTCTCGAAGTCATGTGGACAATTTAGACTTGTCATCTCTTCCCGGAATGCGAACTTTCTCTGATAGGGCTCTCCTTGGCCTCCTCAAAACCTTTGCTAGTATTCACCGTGACAAGACAATCTTAAACTGGAATAATGATTTCAGATTGGGTGCTGGAGTAGGTGCCGTGTCAATTAATTTAAACTTTGGTATGGACGCTGGTTGGGCTGTGGAGGGTGCGGTTGGTAGCTCCTACAAAATTGATGCAACCTACCTTTCACCTCATGTCAACATGGCTGCTAGAATGATGAGTGCCACGAAACAATACGGTGTTTACTTTCTTTTAAGTCAAGCTGTTCAAAAGCTTTTATCAGAGAATGCACAAGATAAACTCCGTCACATTGATACGGTTACAGTGAAAGGAAGTAGTGTCCAGCAGAAGATTTTCACATATGATGCAAAAGTACGAGATGACTTCTTCCTTTACAGCAAGAGTGAGAACCAAGCAGACTTGGACTCAGATCGATACTCTCCTGCAATATGGGAAACAGATCAAGATCTCTTGGCAATGCGAAATCATGTAAGTGGTGACTTCATGGAGGTGTTCAACCGTGGTAGGGATGAATACCTAGCAGGGAATTGGCCAACTGCAATCAAATTGCTCAAGAAGGCTGATAAGATTATGTTTGAGCGTGAGGTCGATGAAGGATACACTACAAAGACATATGAAGATAACTTGAAATCAATGCCAAGCTTAATGGATGATGATCCCGAGGTAGAGGAAAGACGATCCATGGGTGACGGTCCTTGTCAACGACTTATTGCCTACATGGAAGAAAATGGTAGTGAAGCGCCATCTAATTGGTCAGGATATAGACCATTAACAAGTAAATAAATAACAATAGACGCTACTAAAATGTTTTTTTCTTTTTGATTGTGCTTAGCTTAGTATACATTGTGTATAATACAATTCCTCAGAGGAAAGGCAATCAAACCCGATATAACTGACTGTTGGAAGTACTAGTACATTTGGGTTATATTTGGGTTATCTTCGAATATGCAATGAAGCATCTCGAGTACTAAACTCCCACTCCTGTCGACATGTTGGACATGTTTGAGCATTATTTTGATTATTGTTATTATTTGCATTATTCTGCTGACTTTGTAACCATGTTGATACACATTGTAAATGAAAGGCATGTCCACATCTTCCCCACTACGTCATTAGTATTGATATGATTGATAAGTGTTAGACTATTGATTGCAGTAAATGCTGTAATCAATCAAGAAAAAAGAAACAGACATAATATAATAACTCACCACTACTGGGCACTCATCGCCTGGAAATTTCACACCCGGTGCAACACCCTCAAAAGCTGATTGACATACAATACATACATCATCTTCATCATCACCGACGCCCCAAGTCCATTTTGCAACACCGTGCCATCTTTTTACTTTAATTCTTAATTTAGTCTTTGTCTTCTTTGATGGAGAAGCAGAAGCGTTACGAGGACTTTTCTTACGACGTGCTGCTGCTGTACTCATGTTTATAATTTATACTAAGGTATGGTATCGTATCGTAGTATTATAATTTAAACTGTTCTGGATAGATGATAGAAGAGAGAGAGCAGATGCATATGATGTGAGCATATCGTACCAAGTCAACAAATGAATGTCAGCCTTTTTGCCGAAACCTGATCACCACCTATTGCAATATCGTATGCATTAGCAATATCATAAGATGATAATACAACGTCGTTAAACTTCCATCACTTGCACCCACCACATCATAGTATTGCATTGTGTGTTGCTCTTCTCCTAAAACGATAACCAACTTACATAGCCGGCTACAAATATGAACACTTAACCAACCACTTACCACACAATAGTCACCGATATAAACACTCTATGGATAAGATACTAACATTAACTATTGTTACACCCAACAACAACACTACATTATCCACAAACCATTTTTTTACGTATACACAGTAATTCGTACTACTGATGATTCTGTACGGTAAAGGATACTATTTGGGTATCCTACACTGCAACAAGACATAAGAAAGTATCCTTAGAATATTAGCATTACGCTAAATGCCATTATATTAGTTTATATACTAAAGACAAATATACTTTGTACATATAAAATTCATAAATATATCTTGACTATTACTCAATTATGATTGCTTATAGGGGATAAAGAATGAGTCTGCTGCTTTTATTCAATTTTGCCTGACCACTTCACTTCACATTCTACACCACATCATCAAATCCATATGGCAAAGATGATGGCTACGTCCCTCAACTTCCCATAAAATCGATATCATCATTGCAATTACTATTGAAAGATTCAATATAAACCAATATCAACCATCATCATGAGTACTACATCCACCACTGTCGCCGCTGGCAATGCTGCCACAAACACTAGACCTAAAAAACTATACACAAGTCGAAAGGCCTCGTCTTTACCAGTCTCAACAGTTGAATATCTCAAGGCATGGATGTTGTCTCCTGAACATATTGCTCATCCATATCCCACCGAGCAAGAGAAAGCTCAGATCATGGCTGAGACTGGTATCAATCAGAAGCAGCTAACTAACTGGTTTGTCAACAATAGAAAGAGGTTTTGGAAACCACGTGTTAAGAAGGCTGGTGTTACTCCTGCCATTCCTCCATCTACGTCTACAACCACAACATCATCAACTAGGTCATCGTCGAGATTATCATCTCCCACCATCAACCAATTGCCCATCAAGCCTGAACGAGTAGCCTCCTCGCCCACCTCGGTCAGTAAGACTGTAAATAAGTTCTGTCCGACACAAGCTCGAGTATCTTTACTCAATGCATATGTCTATCATCAGAAGGGTGAGGATGCACATGCTGTTAGTGAGGGCTCATCAGCTGGTAGTGATGACGACTCCGTCGGTGCTAGTACTACACGCTCCTCCTCCTCAAGTACTACCACTCCCTTTGATAACAAGGGATTGTCTATTGTATCTCCGACCAAGATTGCCCATAATGTGTCATTGGTCAATCTACCGGCCGCAGCAAATGATGGAGGATATAGAAGAAATGAAGAGGTAGAGGTACACATCCTCCGCCCGGAAGGATCGACATCATCATCAGTAGAAGATCCCCTGCCTACTATCCGTGATCTAACCATCAAAAGTTCAGTACCCGAGAACCGTATCCTGGCTACATTCAAGTGTCCAATCTCATACACTATCCCAAAAGAGATTGAACATGATAAGAAGAAGGTCCAAACTCGACGTGATGGTGAAGTCTTGAAGGTTAAGAAGCACTACCTCAAGTTGTATTTAGCTACACGAGGCATTCATAGTGTTAGCACACCCGTGGTCACTTCAGCCGAGAAGAAGGTGCTTACAACTTCTTCATCTCTCCCAAGTTCAACCTTGGTACACTCCGTCTCTGAGGTTACCCTCTCTGCTGCCGCTGTATCAAGTACCAATTCTGTGGTATCTTCTTCATCCATGCCATACAAGAAGAGATTTAGTGCCTTATTAACTCATACCACTGATCTTATCGATCAAGATCCTCCAAGAAGGAAAAGAGCACGTACCTCATCTGGATCATTCGTCGAGGGAGATGAGGAATGGAAACAACTGTGTACGACGGCTGATAGCTACTTTTGTGATAGCTTGCCCAGTATGGAGGAGGCATCTCGCATGTTTGGGTATGCAACTAGAGACTAGATTACTATGGATAACAATACGTCTAGCTATACATACTTATATTGACACTAAACTTGCTATCTCTCACTGAACTGAACTGACTGATCTA
>Ga0214477_101158_pt1 | contig 14201 bp, 11 predicted proteins | sample M1_20Mar14CPVII9_FD_165058 | JGI IMG/M metagenome (GOLD analysis project Ga0214477, IMG submission 165058) | Marine eukaryotic communities from Monterey Bay, California, United States - M1_20Mar14CPVII9sort6BwellC16 | ecosystem: Environmental > Aquatic > Marine > Unclassified | place: USA...
CGAATCGTACAACAATCTCATCAGACTGGGATGGGAAGTTCTTTCCGTCTGTTTGATAGTTCTTGATGAGGCATTTCTCCCAGAAGACAAAGTGCATAAGTACACTAATGTCAGGTGTCTGACCACATAAGGCTTCATAAGGGGTCCTCCATCCTAGCTTCTTCCTCGCTGTTCGGTTCATGATGAAGACGACGTATTCCACGACAAGCAACCATGCCTCAAGGGGGCAGCCTGACCAATTCATCACCCAGTTCGTGTGTCTTTTCACATCTTGATACGCACGTTCTGAGAAATTCTGTTGTTGCTGGTGAGGCTCAGACTGCCAGTCCTTGATGACATAAGTTCTTAGGATGTCCTTGACGCGGTTGCTTATCTCTGCCTGTGCCCTGTCACTGATGAGGATGTCCATGGCTCCCCGTTCTCGTATCTCATCATTGAGGATATTGGCAAATTCAGCATCAGTGCTACAGCCCTTCACGCTGATGTACATTGATTGCTTACCACAGAATATCTGAGCAGCGGAATGACCTCCCCAAGACGTGACATCACACCAGACAGTATCTGTTGCCACAGGTTCATGCCTCCTCTCGACGTTGTTGGCAGGAAATTGAGATCTGTGTGTGTCACGGATTCTACGATGTGAAGGCAATGTTGGGACGTGCTGTGTGGTAGCCTCAAGGGTATGTTGAACGACTCTCCCCGGTTGGTTAAGGAAATACTGACGGTTGGCCTCAACGTCAATGGGTACAGGTGTTGTCTCGTGGAGACCTGCATTAAGATCTTGTAGGATTGGTCCCTCTCGGCGTAGTTGAGTTAGGACAGATGGAGTCAAGATCTCACTGACGTTGGTTTCAATGAGGTCACCACTAAAATCGAATCCAGGATGGAGGGGATAAGGGTTGTTACGACCGTCAAACCATGACTTATCCCTAGAGGGCCTGGAATCATATTTGGATGGTTTCCAAACAATATCACGCGTCATGACCACATGTGGAAGTTCATTCCATTCTTCCTTGGTGAAGGGGCGGATGTTGAGGTATGCTAAACCGTTCTTGAAATCTAGAGGGATAGCATATCCATCGAGGGTGGCCAATGACTGGTGACCTTGGTTGATAGAACATCTATCATTGACTTGTATCTTGTTGTCCTCCAACTGAAGAGACGAGTGGATGGATTTACCCCGACCATGGAAGGCATATTGATTAAATATTAAAATTGCTGGACCCCGTTGTGTGCGCACAACCCCGCCGCAGGAACATAACTTGAGTTGCGGAAGTTCATGATTGTCAATTCCCTGCACGTCAATGGTCCTCCCAGTGTACGATATGAGGGTCATATCGTCGCCACATATACCTCCATTGGCTCCCCTATCCACAAGCGATAAGAATTCATGCAGATGTTCCATGCTGCTGATGAAGTATGTACTATCCCCATGAATCATCTCCCCGTAGCATTCCGCTAATGTTGCCATATTAATGTTAAGTCGGTTGCCGTTAGTTGATGTATGGATGGGGTTGGTACGGTCGTTGTTTTGAAGGTGGTGGTGATAGTGTTGTAGTGTAACTACCGCGGTGGGGTCAGCATGAGATGCCCACTGTAGAAAATCGTCACTCCCTATCAACCCTGGACTTTGTATGAAGAACAATAATTTATCAAGATCCGTACGGTTACCTGCGCGGAGTAATAAATTAATTGTGTTGTCGATAGTGCCATTGAGTACGTCGTCCATTGTGAGGTTGGCGAGCCCTTTGTCATTATCACATTCACGGATTGTATTATTATTAATGTTATTCGCCATCATAGTTTATTGTTAACGGTTGTTGCACCACGTTGATTAATTGCACCTGAATTATAAAGGGTGATTTTCGGTAGATCCTCCTTCTCAAAGTATGCAATAATTAACTGACTGTAATATTGCCACAGAGCTTAGACGTCTTGTTTCACAATATACACCAAACAATTCCAGCTAATCTATGATTAGGAGATAAAGTCTCGAAACTGCTTAATCTGTCAACGACAGTGGATTTATCGTTCGTTATCCGACATAGTATGCAGCGTGACGCTATTCATAGCTACGGTTGTATATCCCTAGACTGATATACGGCTCTACTTTGCAGTATTACTTGGTTCTTTACTATTATCCTACTTATGAGAGGTGTACGTTCCTCTTTAATAAACAGCGATTCAACTGTAGGATCTTCTTCAAGGTATCTTCATATAGGTATCTTCACTAAACAGTAAACGGGTGTCCGTATCTAAATGGGATGATCAGAATGGCACTGTTGTTGTCAGGCGTTATGTTACTTTTTGGTGAGTACGGTGGTATTTATTATTGTATGTATATATTGTTCTTCAAATACCATTGCATATTCTAACGCACACTATTATTATTTCCAGAAGTGTGTTGTCACCGTCACAAATGTTATTGCAAGATATCATACAAATAATGTGCACATCGATTATAGTAGTAATCAAATATTATTTGGATTGTTTTATATGGATTGTATAATAAAATACATGCCTTATGTCAATATCGTGAATGGAGTGCTTACAACAATAGATCAGCTTTTAGAATTGATGATACGAACATCTATGCATCAAATACACAACAAATTGGAACATAAATATGCCAGGCATTACGAAATACTCATAAAGAAGCAATAATAATGTATGTAACAACATATGTTGGCAGCAATACGCAGAGTATTACTATTACTTAGGCCAGATAGTATTGCATAGTACATTGGATATAATATATCTAATTCAGTAGTATGTGCAATGGATTAGATGACATGATGCTTATGATGTTACAAAGAGAGCGTGCAGGGGGAGCATAAATTGATTTAATGCAACAAGATGTTAATGTATTAACAACTAATAACAAGTCAAGTTATACAACAATAACAATAGTTTATACGAATACAGAAAGAGGACAGATTACCTATGATTTTAGCTAATCCTTTTTCTTACTATCTCCCTACTTACGATAAGCTCCAATATCTTAATATCTTCCAATCTGCCAATCTGCATCCAATCGGTATCCCCAAGGCCCAAGAGCCGATCGTTGAATTGGTGGCATTTGACCGTTTATTAAACTGGTTAGGTTTTGTTGGATGCCGTTTTCTGACATTTATTGGAGGTACCATTTTTGATCATCATAAATTAAAAATCATAAGAAAATAGTCTGTGAAAACTGCTGCCGATAGGCCTTGAAGTACTCACCTTGTGGATATTCCCTATCATGGCATGACAACCACACCAATATCATGGCATGACATCACAGATGATATCTTGGCAATATCTTGACAATATCATAACGATATCATGGTGCTACTATGATCCTACGAGACACTAAAATAGGATACCAAAAGATACCGGATACCATGCAACAAAACACACAGACGGACTTACAGACATAAAGTTCAACCAAGGTGGATCCAAAATGAGTTTCCAAGTGAAAACTGATAGGGCTATTTGATCAACAATGGAGGTTTGACATATATTCAAATGACGATGAGGAATAATGTAAGGGAGGGTTTGGCAGCATCAGAATTGTATAACAACAATCTCTGCTTGCTATGTGATGCCATAGAATTGCACAAAACACCAACAATAATAATATTTGCAGTAATAAAAACAAAGACAAAAGGCTGGACAATGAAAATAATAATACATTAATCATCAGTACAAGTACAAATTCAATAAAAAAGAAACGCGTTTACAAAAGAAAGAAATCATGTATTTTTGAAGGATGTACAGGGGGGGTTATTAGAAATCTTTAAGTACGTACTATGGGCCTACTCTAAAGCGGCGATCGGAACGTTATGTTGTCCTTGACTAAGATCGCACTCCAAGCACATAAACAAACGCTTTATGGGTAATAAAACGCGCGCCCACCGAGACGGGCGTATGCACCAGGTTTTCGGGCAACTGAATCCCTTACTTGTGGAAAAGTGACCGAACACCACACTTGTCATCACACTCCAAGGTACTTCTTCTATCTTCCCGGTCCTACCAACTCCTAACTAGAATGGCTGCGTTGGGAATAATATATTGGAAGGGAGGTATGGACCACAAGAACTCAAAATAGGGTAAATCGCGATTTAAAGAGTTTTCAGCATGAAAATGACTTTAGGATCAACATCAAAATGGTGCTTGCTCTCGTAGGCTCTAGCTCATTAGCGGAAGGTGGTAGAAGTAATATAAAGGATGTTACTAGTGCCTAATAATGTCTTTTAACATCGATGTAGGTCGATATTGTAATGGATGGCGGTTAAGTTGGTCGAATTCTCTCTCAAAGTCAAGGCATGAAAAATCACACATTTGCACAACTTTATATTGAATATCATCAATATGCATGTGTTGATGGGTTTGGTTATTATCTGGTATATATACCGATCATTTAGTAGTGTTAGATGGGCCGGATGATCTTTTTTGTTACCCAACGATACCCTGGCGATGTAAATTTGTGTCTCAATTGTGAGTATATAATTGTTGTTATATAATATTGCATTATTCATTTGTTGGTCAATCTAACGCTTATACGCTATCTGATATACCCACATTACTCAGACTACATCTGCATACATATAAAAGAGTAGGAGATAAGTGGGGTTGGTGTTTGGGAGCGTGTAACAATACGAACTTTGTAATTAATTTGTGGGATGGGGAAAGATGAGGAATTATTAATTGAAATGCCAGGGATGGGATATTATTGCTTTTAATGCTTAAGAGGAACCTGGAGGGGTAGTTTTATCACTTTATTATAGTGTGAACAAGTCAATCCGTCCAATCTGCTGCTCCGTATGCATTAATCCTGGTATGGAATGGGCACTATTCTATCTTCCGAGTAGGAGATTGTGAATTGTGATAGTCCATTGGATTTAGGAGAGGTCTTGAACGAATGGGGCGCTACTTCGTATTACCACTGCTGTTATATATTCAATGTATGTATGGGTTCTAATAATTACTCACCAAAGAGAACGTTATGGAGTTGAGAACAAACTCTACAAGTTGTGGGAACATAATCATACCACATTTATTATTTATTCTATTTACAGTTATCGAAAACAATAGTATAAGGATTCATTTAATCAAATGCATTATATACTTATTTAATAGCACGTGGCGTTAAGTCGTTGCCTGTACATCATATGTGAGAGAGCTGTCCTGCCATTCTTTCGACATAATGTGTTCCGATCTGTCGCAAGAGATTTGGTACCTCTCTCCTTACTCCCTTCTCATCCACTGAAGCAGCTGTATGATTCCTCGCTCGTATAACATGTCTCAATACATAAACTATCAATATCAGGCACGTTTACCAAACCTAATATACACCAAACCTAATATACATAATAGTCTCTAATCACCAATACAGAGACCATAAATTGAGGAAAATTGAGACGTTTTGCATCGAATACAACGGAAACATCCCCCACAATAACCCCACAACGCATCCCAAGCATAGATATGACTGTTAATTACTCTGGGGAAGTATAGAATTCCGTAGGAAAGCATTATAATGAGCTCAATCCTTTATATTTAGATGGATATATGCACCAAAACATCAGTAACTTACCTGAAGTAAATATCCTGACGTTCGCTGTCACAATAACCCACCACCACACATACCCTCAAACAATAACTAATTGAGGGTATGACGTATCTGTAGTAGCACGATATCCACCACATGAGGAGCCACGACAATACGAGTATGTGATGTTTTGGAGGAATCATGTCAAAGCTCCATTTTGACGGCAGTGGTGGCGTCTCCAAGTCGCCGTTCCGAACCAACCAACCACATTATCCCAACCATATACATCTAAATTCAAATAATATCTAACAGTTTAACCATTGGCGCCGTCCTATGTTACCCTACGAGAGCACAACGCAGTCGACTTTCGGGATGTCTTAGGTTTAGCTAGCCCACGCCAATTTTGGCAAACGTACGTACGGCTTACCCCAATTTTGGAACCGTATTGTACGGCTTACCCCAATTTTGGCAAAACGACGGACAGACCGTTAAATCGCGCGCTGAGTTCTTGTGGGACATGTACCCACGTGGTACTTTACCAAAAGAACTTACTACTTCCATTTCCTTACTGGGGTAGTAGTATTCCTCCAGCAAGTGCCTTGTGCATTAATCATTGAATATGCCATCATTCAAAGGAACAAAGAATTGGGAGATTTGGTTGCTCCGAGCTAGTACTTCTCGTGGGTAGTCAAACGTACCCATTATCCTCATTTTAATCAGGTGATTTAATAAGGCCAGGTACCCGCAAGCAACAGCATATACTACCTTCTTTATTCTTTGAATGTGGCAAGTCGCACCAATAGCTTCTATCATCAACTCCATTCGCAATCTAACTAGTTTCTTCTTCCGGCAGGGGTTGGGGTGTGAATCACTGTCAACTGTAATTACTGCAATTGACATATTCTCTCCCGTCTTCATAATGTGGTCCATCTCGATGATGTCATCAATTGTCTCCATTCCTTTTCGTGCTATGATGAGGTTAGGCTTTGAGTATTGTTGTCCAATCGGTTTGCCCTCATTATTACTACCGCCCTTTCCCGTTTGAGTATTCTCTACATCATTATCGTATAAGTCTAATCGTTTATCTTGTTTGTCGTCTCCTATCATTTTGTGGGAGGTTTCCAGCCCTCGAACTGGTGTATATCAAACCATAATGTTGTGTTGCCAATAGAAGGGGCTGTTGAGTTTACTCGGGATGTCGTTCCACCGTTTTCCACTAGTGGCTCCTTCCTTTCCCTTGTTGCTCCATCTCCTCTGGTCGGATTGATGATTGATATGTCTTCGGACCATATGGATTTGTTGATACTAAATGGAGGGATTATTTGGGTAGTAGGCAAATTAGATGGGTTGTCTAATTCTTCACTATCGACCAATCCTATTGCCATCTGTAATGTATCGCTTGATCTAATTTCGTCTAATACTATACTATCGTCATCCATACCTTCTATTGTTTCTAATAACACATCATTAATCTCCTCTGAATCTACTAAACTTTCATCATCTGAACACTCATCAAATATACAGTAATCTATCTGCCGGCGCTGCTTCCTTTCTCCTTTCCTCTCTGCCAATGCATTATTAAATAATGTTGATAATGAAGGATATATTGTAGGCTCCTCTGGCCGTTCAGATCTTATAGATTCGACTTCTTCGCTAAACTCAATTTTGATATGGGTGCCGTGGCATATTTATCCCAGAGCTCGTCCATATCATCGTACCACTTTGATGCTTCATCTCCTTCGAGATAAAAGTCGGGTAATAAATCTAACCAGTTATCAGCAATAAGTGTTTCCTCTGCATTGTTCTTTGGTGGTGTACATCTGATGTGTAATTTATGTTGTAGAAATAATATTCCACTGAATTTTATTGTTCTCATTGCATCCTCAGCAGAGGTAAAAGACAGAACTGCATACCGTTTACGTTTTAAGTAGTGGTCAGCATTCATCGTACAATTAACCGAGTGTGTTTTACGTCTGCAATCTGCAAAGAACATCTTCATTAGTTGCTGTATATACTTCTGTAATATTTTTCTTGGTGCTCCAAATGGTAAATTCCCCACCCACACTTCATAGTATTCATTTAATCCACGTTTCCGAATATTTGTACCCCGTCGTCTTGTATCACCTTGTGATATCATAGACCTTCGGGTATCTAATTCAACGAGGAGCATGGATGACCTTGTAATTGTGGTGGTTGGAGGGATGTCCGTTGCTTTAATGTGTGAATATTCATAATTTTGCTTTTCTCAGCGTATAGTTGACTGTTAATGGTAGTTTTTGATGTGGCGATTAATACTGTACTATAACCGTAGTGTTAACGGGACTTTTACGTTTATATGATGCGCCGTCCTTCTATATAGTAGAGGAGGCGCACCATGGTTGCCTACCTCAGTTGGCTAGGATACCATTCGAAAAAAAGAAATATGCCCAATCCCTAGGCGAACTTTAAGCGGCGCTATTGAGGCTGTCGACAACTCTCTTGGAGTCAACAATAACGCCTTGCTGCCATCCGATAAATAAGCAGGGCGGTCTTATCTAATAAAACTACTTTGCAATAAAATGATGAAAAAAGGACGAGATACCATTTTTGTGGTTATAGTTATATATGTGGTGCTTTTTATTATAATTATAGGCATCTACAATCATACGAAGAAAATATTATCGTATGAATATAAAGATACATCGTCTACTCAATGGAAAATTGACAAACTACTACTCGATGAGGAGAATGAGGATATGATATCTAATGTAAATGTAACATCAAAGCGTCACCGACAAGAGAGTAGCAATCATCGACAAAGTGATACAAAGAAGAAGAAGCACAAGGAGAGAAGTCCAGAAGCACTTGATATATACATCCGTCCAATTGGAGGGTGGGGACCAAACAACCAAGTACTCGGACTTATCTTTCTATGGGAATTCTGTCGTTATTACAACCTAAGAACGGTAGATTCAGTGCTTTGTCCACACTACACTGATAGGGGTGAAGAATGTTTACCAATTAGTTCACTATTCGAGGTTGCTCGTCATCGAAATACATTCAAGCCAGTTCAACGAAAGGAAGTGGATGTTATCATGGCATCAAGTAATGATACTTCTCAATTGAAAACATTTACACGGGCAGGGATTAATCCTTCAGCTGCTTCTATTCGTGTTCCCCCGAAGGGTATTGGATATGATAAAATGCCTCTATTAACTGAATGGGTGAAGAATGGTACCATACCTCGTGGTTCTACAATTGCAATGAGTAAAGCAATAAGCGGGCAAGAAGCCTTATTCAATAAAAAGAAGTCACCACATCCGTGGTTAAAGTCTCTTCAAGAGTGGAAGTTTGATGAACCCTATTTACCCGTGAAGAAGATACGTCAACAGACAATGTCAGAGTTGGACGCATTAGGTCTCAAGTCGGGATCAAGTGGTAACTTTATTGCAGTACATCTAAGACTATGGGACCAGTGTTTTAGAAACACATATTCTGGAGAATATACACTAAACATATGTTGTTGCGGGCGTAAAATGGCAAAGGTTAATGAAGATGCAGATGAAAGTTCTCTCTCGAAAGTACTCGGAGAATATACTGCAACTAAGATGGAAGAATCGAATGTGAAACATGCTCTTATACTCGGACATCCCATAATGAATGACATTAGTGAAAACGAAGGTTGGATAGACGGGAAGAAAGTTGTTATCTGGCCACAGACTGGATATAAAGAGGAACATCCTATGATAACGACCATCATTCAACAGTATATGATGACAATGGGTAAACATCTGTTCGTATCAACACCTAAAAGTACAATTGTGACGCCTGTGGAGATCTGGAGATCTTATCATAACATGACCCATCATGAACCAATAAAATTGGAAGGTTACGGCATTAATGGATAAATTGCGGTGTTCTACTTGTCATTCAGAGTTTAAACTATGTTACTATGAGTATTAGAGAGACTTTGATCTATCATGTTGAGCTAAGTATTCTTAGTCTAAGTCTTAACAAGACTGGAGGTAGTTAGAGTAGGTGAATAGGCACATAAGACCAACAACACTTGGCAAGCTGCATCCATAAACCCAGTAAATTTCACTAGTAAAAATGAGCAAAATCACTAACAAATCTGAAAAATGAAGGTCTTCCAATCGTCGAATTATAGATGCGGAGACATCCTATCCGATGAAGTTTTGCACGCTGATTCCGAATCTGGTACTACTTTGTTATGATTATTGTTAGTTTAAAAGTTATAAAGCATAAACTGATTCACTAAGTAGAAGTGCTTGATAAAAAATGGCCATTTTTCAAAAGCATATCTACAATACGCCGCTCATTCTATGAACTACAAATATGTAATAGAGGAGCCTTGTGCAATTTTAGGTCAATGTTCCTGTTCAATTTATTGCAATGGCCGATCATTCGACAACACTCAAAGCACTGTATAAATTCTCCAAAAAAAGATACCGCAGAACCTAGAATTTTTATTTATTGTACTGGGTTTATTGGACGTTCGCCTTCCCCTCCACGATGCCGGCCACTGCACCGACCATACATTGAGTAGTTGACACTGGGATACCGATATAGCTAGCTGTCCTAATGATGCCAACGATCCTCGAGTTGGTGAGACGGCAGTCAATTTAAATCCAATCGTCTTCGTTACATTGTATCCGTATAGTAAAAGTCCAAGGGATACAGCCACGCCTCCATATACCAACACTCACTTCTGTACCGGGGTCACAGGATTCAACTCGCCACTTTGATAGATTGATATGATAGCTGCAACTGGTTCGCTCCATGAGCAAAACTAGACAGAGCAGCGCCGAACACTTGTACATATGTAAACAGATGCTCAACATCACTGTCATACTGTGCAGCATTTGACCAGATTGCTTCTGTTGTTTTACTCTCATCCATGGCCTGCTCCGCCAAGTTCTGTTTGTATGTAGCCTCCTCAAACCGTACCAGAATGTTCTTTTTTTTCTTTTTCCTTTGTGGCTTCTTTGGCTTGTGTCTTTCATCATCTATGTTGGTTGCATGCTCAGTCAATTCACTACTATCATCTGCAAACTTGATTGAACCTTGTTCAGGATCGTATTGGGCACCTCTCCTCTCCTTATGACTGCCAATAGAACTTCCAATACTTCCGATCGGGGCAAATGATTCCACTGGGTGGACGGCAGCAGCAGATGGTGGTGAGGTTGTCACTTCTACTTCCGCCTCCGTGGATTCGGCAGCCGCTGCAGTCTCTTTGCCTCCATATTCTTCTTCACATATGGACCGAAAGGCCACAACCAAAGAAGACCAACGACAGCACCAACAGTATCTTGGCACTACCCATTTCACATCATAAACCTCTTCCTGGAAGTGCTCAAAGTTTCATTAGTTTCTGTCCCCACAGCTACCATAATTAGATAATGATGACGTGATCAATTTTGGAATACTGCAGCCTGCAGTAGAACTAGAGCAAGACGATAGCAAAGACTAGTAGGGCCCGTGAAAACTGCCTGTGTGATAATATCCGTGTAGAGTAGCATCTTCTTCATATGAAGCCGTGTCATCAATAGGAGGGCTACAGTTGTTAAGTAATACCGCCATCGAGGCAATTACTGATAATGATACCTAATACCTACAATAAAGAGATGAAGTACCTACGATAAACAGTGATAAACGCAGATAAAAAACTAACTTCCGCACGATTTTGGTATCCTTTTTACTTAGCCACAAAACAATTATCTCTTTTATATACAATATGTCTATCAACAATAATAAGGAGCAGGGACGGGTAATCCGCAGTATGTCTACTGCTTCAAAGGCAGCTGCTGATGCTGTGTTAGCTGCTAGTGCTTCTTATGAAGTATAATGCTTACGCAAATATACGTGACAATAAAGTCAATATTGATGTTGTTAAACAAACAAGAAAAAGGTTAAAATTAAATTATAAGGTCGAGTTCATCGAACTAATCGTGTCATGGGTCCAACACCATGGGATCTGAATTCCACGTGTAACCATAATATTGCGTACTATTTGACACTCCCCTACCAATCTTATGGTTTCAATCTTGATCATCTGCTCATCAATCAGATAATAATTCCTACCATGACAGGTGTTGATAGCTCCCCATATTTTAAATGACTTTATCCTCATAAGTCGTCTCTTTATCCGCAAGCAATTGATTCCCACGTTTATATGCCAATAATGAGTCAATAATGGACATGATGATAATGCGTTTAACCAGTATAGTTCGTGTAGTATACTGACTAGATGTACTGCCATTTGTACTGTAATGTAAAACGCATTGCCAGTGGATGTCTTGATTCTGATGCTGTCGTATACCAATTGATCCTTGGTCCCTATCATCATGACATAGTATGCACACGAGTTTAATACACTCTCCCCATTTCTAGCAGTGATTGTCTGATCATCTTCATCAAGTTTTCCATCTGTACTGATGCCAATACTATCCATAGTTTTACCGTGTATGTGATCACATTGTTGCGTGTCCAATATATGATTCATTGCATCATTAGTTGTGAAGGATGATTTGGTTGATGTAAGTCCTCTCAAACATAGTAACTCTTATCACATCTTAAGTTCAGCACGTTGTCTTGGATCATATTCGAGTGTATATACGCATTATTCCCAGATTTGGTATGTGTGTCGTTCATATCATGGCCATAACTATTGTCTGATGAATTGTTATACGATCTGCCACTAGATACATTATTAGTGCGCTCCCCATCTACCAAAATGGTCAAGTGTACATTGTGATTCATGTCTGATATTGTATCATTGGACGTGTTCCCAATATTGAAAGTTGATCTAATACCAATGGCACCACTTCTACAGTTGACGTGTGCTCTGTCTTTATTTATATTCAACCATAATGTGTTGCAATGTTTGGCAATTGTTGATGTATCATTAACATGTTGCTGTGTGGAAGTATATAAATTCTCGTCCATACAATTATCCTCGGTAGATGGTGTGTCGGCACGGATACAAACTGCAGTATTGCAATCATTAGTTGTTGTTTCATTCCGTTGGTGATGAGGTGTACCGTTTGTCTCATTAGTCCTAGATGCATTGTCATCACAGGTAAGATTGTAAATTGTGTAGGGATAAATACTATCAATTGAGATGTACAATAAGCTAACACTACTGCCAAACTTGATGTAGTACACGTATTGTGATGGATGACTGCCGGTACCAGATAATAAGGTATTCCCACTAAATTGCAAATCTATCAAATCTTGCGTTAGGGTGTATATATTGTAATCTTGATCTATTACCCCGCATACTTCCTCTTTGTATTTGTGTTCATCTCTATGCATGGCACAAAATATAACACTGACAATTTCTCCCCATAATTGGGCATCTGGTGGAACAGAGCAACCAAAATCCAAGAACAAGTTTCCCAAATTTCCCACAATCTCAAAATTTAATGATGTAAGCAACATCTTGTGTGACAATAAACCATACGTCGCGATTGCCCGGCTGGCAAACTTCCTAGCCATGATATCAATCCACTGCCAGTCCTTAATCTGGACAGTAGTACAAGTGATAATATCCTTCTTTAATAGACGGACATCACTATCATGACATGAAGTATCGTTTAATACTCCCCACTCTTCTTCGGCCTTTGTGTCAGTACCAGGTATATAGGACTGTTCACTTGACCATCCTCCCCATGAGGTATCATCCTCTGTCCCCTTTGAGGACAGCACGTGTAGTGTCTTGTGGCCTCTCTAGAGATCCATTCGAATCATCCAATGCCTCCCCATCCAAATCAATCGGTAGCATATCCACGGCGTATGTTAGAGATGATGACGATGATTGGGATATTCCAGATGTATGAGAAGGGATACAATCAACCTTCGATGGATCACGACATGAACTCTCCTTCAGCTTGAGGGACAACTTGACGGCAAGGGATTCCTTCCATTTAAGTTGGGTTCTAATTGTAGCGGACAATCCATTGATCGTGTTATCCGGACGGGCAAGATGCAACCGAAGGATATAACAGGCGGCATATTCTCTATTATCACAAAATCCATTATTATGGTATTTGATTATTGTTGCCATTGGTTGGGAGAGGACACGTGCGATGTAGGAGTTACCATAATCATCATCAGTATTAATATCAGGTGGTGGCCAATTAATTTCATTCCAGTATAATTCATGGTTGTAAGCACCATCGTAAATCTCTAGCGCGGTAGGTTGGTAGTAATGACATTGCCACCATTTGTTGTGTCACACGCTCTAGGGGTGAGAGTGGAATCACTATTGTCATATCCAAAATTAATATCCGTATCAACACGCCACCGTTCATCACTAGAAAGTTGTTTTAATAACTCCCTGTCCTCATTATATACGATAGGTTTACTCTCGTCAAAATATACATCAACGAAATCCTTAAAATCATTACGCGTTGTCTTGAAGCACAAAGATTTTTCACCATGACGCACATCCCCCTATCTTCTACTACGCTTACTCAATAACTATCAATGGTCGGTATCATATCAATCCAGTATCATAATACGGACCTACTCTTCTATAAAATTTGCAAATATCAATACTACCACTACCGTAGTTACTATAATATCGATACATACATCAGCCCATCAAAAAATGATAGATGACGATGCTCGAACAGTAGCTCCATCTGTGAAGGATTAGGCAGTATGA
>Ga0214477_101160_pt1 | contig 14194 bp, 6 predicted proteins | sample M1_20Mar14CPVII9_FD_165058 | JGI IMG/M metagenome (GOLD analysis project Ga0214477, IMG submission 165058) | Marine eukaryotic communities from Monterey Bay, California, United States - M1_20Mar14CPVII9sort6BwellC16 | ecosystem: Environmental > Aquatic > Marine > Unclassified | place: USA...
TACCCTGTGCCTTAAGTTCATTGAATCGAGCCTCGGCCTTCTTGATCATGAAGGAGTTGTAACCGCCGCATAATCCACGATCACCGGTAATAACTGTAAGAGTGACCTTGTTTACCTCACGTTGTGTTAACAATGGAAGGTCGGCGGCCTCACCACCTAAACGGTTAATAAGCCCACCAAATACAGACTGTAATGTATCCGAGAATGGACGAGTTGCCATAACTGAATCCTGTGCACGACGGACCTTGGCAGCGGCAACCAACTTCATAGCACTAGTAATTTTCTTGGTATTGTTAACCGTGGAAATACGATCACGGATAGCATTGGCCTTACCATCCATAACAATTGTTGAACGACGAGTTCTGTGTGTTTCGGGTGTGAAAACATTGTTAGTGTTGGAGGTTGAGGGAGCGACGGTGAATGCTCCTGGGTTTGTTGTAAAGGCATTTGCTGTGGCAAGAGCCGTGGCGGCGACGCAAAGGAACTTCATGATTCTAATTATATTAATATTTATTAATAGGAAGTACTAATACTACTAGCAGCCACTAAACAATTGTAGGTGGAATAGTTGAGCTTGGTTGGATACAAAGCCTGCAATTCACGTGTTGAATGACGTATCCAAAAAAAGGATACCAAATTCCTGGAGTATCCTATTGACCTTCTCGGTTTGGCGATACACCGTACTTTTTCAGCACAATTGCTTTTTTATTTACTTGGTGTAGTATTTGTAGTTTGCCGTCTAGTACACCAGCCTACATTGTGCAAGTCAATATCATGCTCAAGTCTACAGTCAGTACTCTTCTCCGCCGTCGGGGCGGTGGTGTCAAATCATCCCCATCCTTCACCAAAACTTCACAACGATCATTTGCAACGACATCCAATGACAATTTAGTCAAAACAGCATTATACTCACTACACAAAGAGCTAGGTGGTGATATGGTACCCTTCGCGGGCTATGAATTACCAGTATTATACAAATCAGATAATGGTGGTGTAATGAAAGAGCATTTATGGTGTAGAAGTGATAACAAGGCATCGTTATTCGATGTTTCACACATGGGAAAGTCCGCGTTTGTATTGTTTTATCATGTGAATTCAAGTGTTCAATATAAAGTCTCGACGAGCTGACTGCTTCATTTGAACTAAGCTCGCCTTAATTTGACTGCCTCTGAAAATCTCATGTACTAACAGACTTTTTTATCATCTCTCTCCATGTTCATAAACTGTGAAACGCCATCTTCCAGGACAGATTAAATGGCATGGAAAAGATAGAGCTGCATTCTTAGAAAAGGTTGTAGTTGGTGATATTCAAGGACTTGATGTTAATTCGGGATGTTTATCATTAGTTACTAATGAGAATGGTGGTATTATTGATGATACTGTTATTACTAAATATCAAGATTATATTTACATGGTTGTGAATGGTGCAACTAAATTTGGTGATATGAAACACTTTCAAGAACAATTGGATATGTTTAATGGTGATGTTAGTATGGAATATTTAGAAGATAGTATGCAATTGCTTGCAATTCAAGGGCCTGGTGCAGCTGATGCTGTATTGAAGATATTACCAACTGGATTTGATTTAACAAAGATGGCATTTATGACAGGTGTGGAATGTACATTAGATGGTATTGAAGGATGCCGTATAACACGATGTGGATACACTGGTGAAGATGGATTTGAAATTGCAATGCCTTCTGAGAATGCTGAATCTATTGCATCAAAGTTGATCGAGGACCCCAATGTTAATCCTACTGGACTCGGGGCTCGTGATTCTCTCCGCTTAGAAGCTGGACTATGTTTATATGGTCATGATTTAAATGAAAGTATTAATCCAGTAGAGGCAACACTTGCCTGGACAATGGGTGGACCTAAAGGACGTCGAAGAAAGGAGGGTGGTTTCTTGGGTGCAGAACACATCTTAAAACCAGATGGAAAGCTACAAAAGGTATCAAAGAAACGTGTTGGCATTATGGGTATGAAATCACCTGCTCGAGAAGGAGCGGAGATATATGATGCAGCGGGAGAGAATAAAATTGGAGATGTAACTTCCGGAACATTTAGTCCCTGCCTTAAGAAGCCGATTGCAATGGGATATGTTGAAACGCCACTGTCAAAGAAAGGAACAGAGATTAGTCTTCTTATTCGAGGAAAGATGAACAAAGCAAAAGTTGTAAGCATGCCATTTGTCGAGAGTAGGTATTACAGAGTACCTGAGTAAAGGGTGGTGACTAGTGAGATATTGGCAGTTTGTACATATATAACTGACTTAACCTTAACTCAGTTTACTAAATTATAAATAAGGATTCGTCTTGGAATCTTTGGTATTCCAATTCCGAATCTTTGTCTTTTCTACTTGGATATCTTTCTTCTTTCTGTTGAGCATTCTCTTTAGTGATTCTTCTTGACTCGCGGTGGCTCTCTTAGAGGATGTAGCTGGTCGAGATCTCTGTAGATATTGTATTGATGAGGTGAGAGTGAAATGATAAATAATTAGAATTAACAGACAACATTATAGAGTAGAAGCTTACATATGCCGTCTTGGATGGCCTTGACTCGGCCATGTTTGACGTCAAAGGTGATTTTCGACCCACGCATGCCACATCATCGGCACTACTCTTGTGTCTCTCATCCTCATCACTTCTACTTCTATCATTCAGTAAAGCATTAAGCACTTTTTGCTCGTGCTCATGCAGTGTCTCGGTGTCTTCAACTCTTTGACGATGTGGCCGTCGTAAAAGAGATGATGATGATTGACGACTCTTCGACCTTTGTAGCTCGAATCTGAGCTCATTTGATGTATTCATCAGTCGTTCATTCTCTCTCAACAAGGCTTCAATCTCATCTGATGCCTCTTCAAGTCTCTGTATCAGCTCTTGCTCTCTTGTACTTGTTAATTGATAGTCGTAGTCATTCCCTCTTGATAACCCATTACTATTACACATCATGTGAAGTCTCTCATTCTCATTGCGGACATCCGATGACGACTTGACAATGTCTTCTGTCTCATTAGTTGCGGCAGTCTGCTCCATCTCTTTTCTCATCATTGAAACAATTGTCTTGAGACTGTTGTTTTCGGCTACAATATCGCTACTAACTTCACCATTTTCTTCCTTTCGTATTTTGTTTTCACTGTCCAGTCGAAAGTTTTCTCTTTGAAGTTGTAGGACTTTGGATCGTAGATTATTGCATTCAGTTGACAATCTTTCTTGACCATTGAACGAGTTTGTGTTATCGCTAGTCTTAGGATTGTGCAGATGAACAACCACAGGCTCAGAGTTTGCTTTATTAGATCTTGAGTTGTTGTTGAGCGACTCAACAGTCTCTGATAGTAGCTTGTCCTTTTGATAGATGCGGTGTTCCAAATCTTTTCGTTCTTGTTCTAAAGAGTTGATGTGTGCAGTAGCATCATCACATCTCTTGTCAAGGTTGTGATGCTTGTCTTTGAGTTCATTGATATGTTTATTCAATGATGATATATTGCTTGACATATCACCGTTAGAGCTTGTAAGCTCAGTTATCTTCTTCTTGAGTTGATCCGCGTTCATTGTAAGCTCATTGTTTTCCTCCTTTGAGTCGAGTAGCTGACGTTCTAATAGTTGTTTGCAAGCTGACAACTCACCAATACGGCTCTCATAGCGTTGTTTCTCGCTATCAAAAGTGTTGATCATTTCCTTCTGTTCTATACACTTTGTCTCCAACGACTTATACTCACGTTTGCACTGTGTCAAGTCTCTATTCATCAACTCGTTTTCAGATTCAATAGCATGCAGAGACAGTTGCAGCTGCTCACTATCTAGCGCAATGTGTGTTGCCTCCTCTGATAGGAGTGCAATCTCTTTATCGTGGCGGCTGCTCAACTCTGATGTAGAGTCCTTCAACATCTCCTCCATTTTGATACAGTCTTCAGCACTTTTCTTTAGTTCGAGATCCTTGGCGTCTAACGACTGTTGCAACGCAGTCCTCTCCTCGAGTAACAATGATATCTGTTCATCTCTAGCCTGGCATTGTTCATCAGCTATTGCAAGGCTTTGTGATATCTTTTCATCAGCCTCAGCACTGACCTTATCATAAGCATCTTGATATATCTCTTCGGCAACAATCTCAAACTTTTGGTGTAGCTCTTCAATTTGATGTTGATGATGATCTTCCAACTTGTTCAATTGAAGCTTGATTTCGTCATCTGTGGCTTTGTTGATTTCTTCCTTCTCCTGTAAGATGGTATCAAAGTGAGCTTGTTGCTCTTCAAGTTCATTTGTTAGGATTGTCTCAAACTCTTTGCGTAGATTGTTTTCCCTATTTGTCCACTCTTCTTCCATTTTCAACTGGGCGGCTTGGAATATCTCGCCTTCTTTTCGTTGCAAAGTTTGTTCAATTGTCAATTCAGCATCTCGCTCGGCTTGACTTATTGCCTCTTGAACAGCAAGCTCACTCTCCCTTCGACAACGTTCGACTTCTTGCTCGGCTGTTTCGAGTAGGTTTAACATGTGTTCTCTATCTTCCTCCTCTTGGTGCTGAGCAGCATCTACTGCTATCTTCCTCATCCGACTCAGCTCCTGCTCTTTCTCATTTATCAAAGTCTGAAGACTTGATAGATTATTATTCATTGTCATTATTTATATTATTGTTTGCTTCCATGCGGCTATTGTTCCTCCACACGTATGTGTCGAAACGTGGTTGTCATCCAATGATTTGGTTCTTCGTATGAATATTTGCGCAATGTTTTGTATGCTTGATCATTCTCAATTTGCCGTCGATGAAGTATGATATTAAAAATTAATTATGATAGATAATAAATGCCAAATGTAAGTACTCGTACCACTATATTTTTTTCACTTTAATTCGTATGTCTCGTCGGGATATAATATCAACTCGAGGAAGTTGTTTAATATAGTCTCCGGTATGCCATATATCGGTTTTAATAATAATGTTGGTACGATAAGGTACCAGCGAAATGTAGCCGATTGAATCTAGTCGCTACTCAAACTCAAACCATGATCACATCTTATGTTCAGGATACTGCTAATAACTACCCAATATATACTAATATCAATTAGAACTACCCAATAGAATACTAATAACAAGTTAATATACTACATTGTGTCCGTCATTGCTGGCATTATAAGCTGCTGATCTTCATAACTGCCTTGCAGTAAATAGCTGAAGGGGATCTTATACCTTCGAAAGCATAATATCAAATTCCACCACAAAGTCGCGTTGATACCGTTACCTACTCGAAACGTTGGATCAATGATTCCTTCAATACCAATGCAATTCTTATTCTCAACTCCCAATATTTTGGCTGCTTTTCCAGCAACTGAATTAGTGATTAAGGATCGTATTTCTTGAAGTAAGACCCAAGGAGATAGATAATCACAATATAAAGGAGTACCCTTGCCTTGGCTTCCTTCAAAGTCGGGAAAAGTACAGGATATTGAAAACTTTGGAATAAACCTATGCTTGCAGGATGGGCACATGGTTGAGAAATCTTTTACTTGACACGGCTTCCAACCCCGAATGATATCATCTTCTATTAGCGTCCGTGCGCATTTCGGACATGAATTGTCAGTATCAATAATGATATTTGGATATAGATCTTCGAGGAAGATGGAGCTCATCTCAATTTGAGTAGCAACAGCCGATGTCACTCTTAAGTTCTTCTTCTTTGTTAGACTTTGTGTCTTGGACAGTCTCTTTATCCTCTTCTTTTTGGCATGTTTAAATGCTCGTTTGTTTGCTGTCAATACATTTTGCACGCCATCCATAAACTTGGTGCTGCTCATCTTCATCATTGATGACCTCAAAGATTGATCTGTACCAGAATCTCCTTGTGAGGAAGAGTTATTGAAGTGGCTAAAACTTGAAGATGCTACAGAAGGGGCGTTAATTGACTTGTTGGCTGAGAATTCAGATGCAGTCGTTGACTTATTGGCGGAGAACTCAGAGGCTGTGTCTTCTGTCACTCTACTGAGTGAGTTCATGCCTTCTTCACCTTCGGATATGTTTGAGAAGGCTTTGATAAAAGCAAAGTAGACCTCACTGTCCAACGCCATACCATCTTGTGTCATCATTTCCATGAGTTGCTGAGCTCGATGAGCGATACCACATCGACCACAAGCCTCAATGAGTGTCTTGTATGTTATAGATTCAGTCGGAAGCTTTCTCTGACGCATCATTCTTAGTGTGTTGAAACCGAGATCAACCTGCGCCTTTGCGATAGCTTTTGCCTTTTCCAACTCGCATTCAAGCTCTTCTTCACTTGAGCTTTTAATTACTTCTTTGGTATTGTCATTAAGAATATCTCCCACAGTTGTCTTCGCCCATGGATTACCAATATATGCTGATGGGTCAATCGCAGCCCCAAGACCAGTCCAACTACACTCAGGAGCACAGCAGTCATTTACAACAGCACTACCCTCATCCTCGTCATGGACCACCTCAACTTCTCCTACTTCTTGTGGATCTGTTGGGCGAGGAGGAGAAAACGATGTGTGCAAAGATTGAAAGTGATTATCATTAGCCATCCATGGTGGATTCACTTTCGGCTTCCACGGACTTCTACCAGAAACTGATGAGCAATTTGATGGACTCTCTGGGCATTGATCAAGCAAGTTCTTGCTTACTATTTTGTGCTGCTTTTCAAATACGGCCAACTCTTTTCCAATTGTATTCGAGAAAGCTGTACAATTTGTGATGATATATGAGTAGAAAGTATATATGAGTTGGTGAATAGCAAATGAAGTACACACATGAATACCAACAGTAGACTTACTAACAAAGAACAACACAAACGCAGTCGCTTCAGGAGAGGGATTGTTACTTCCAGACAGTATTCCCTCTTCGACACTGCCATGTTTCGATCTAAGCATTGCGGTTAACGCGGATCTTCTATCAAACTCGGCTTTAATAATGCTAGGAATAGGTCTTGGTTTACCGTAAAGAGAATTATCAAGTGTTTCAGGCCATGTTGGATAAGTGTAGGCGCCTCTCTTCATATCATATGAGGTATCAAACCTTGATCGAGGAGGAAGGTTGGCCTTGTTTGGTTTTATTGCATCAATTTGTTTCAAATCGCGATGTGCATTAGCCGAGTGTAGGAAAGGTGTGTCCTTCTTCTTGAGCTTAAGTTTGCTTCGGTTTCTTTTGGCATCAATACTCTGATCAAAGAACTTGATGTCAGGGGCATCCCCAGCGTTGTACATGCGCCTAGTGACGAAGTCATCAAACTGTTGTGTCATTGTCAATTCGTCTAGGAATGGGTGAAAGTCAGGCATTTGTGATTGAACAAACTCGGCCGATTTGAATCGTCCGCCATAGATTGTATCAGAGCCACGCCAGCTCGATTGTACATCAGTTGGTGTTGAGGGCATATACTTCCGGTAATCCTTTAGCATAGAGACATAGAATCTCAAGAAGGCCTCTTGGACTGCATCCCATCGACTTTGACCAGCACCGACACCATTATCATCTGTATGCAATAGACTCATCGAGTCGGGAGCATGTGCAAGATTGAAGGCATCATCTATAGTGCATATTTTTTCATCCCATACTGCGTCAGCCATTACAAGCATCCGAGCCAAGGAGGTATCATCAGTACTGAAGCGAGCTTGTTCTACTTGTGCTGTAGTCAAACCTCTTGCTTTCCAAAAGACATCACCAGCATGCTTCTCTAATGCAGCCTCGAGCTTCAGCTTTCGTCGATGAGGAAGTACTGGCAAGTCGGGTGTGTGTTTACCCATGGTGATCACATTCTTATCCAAATCAACTACCACAGTCTCATCACTTATATCACGGACTGCATGGGGGAAGTTCTCACGAGACACTCCGCAGAGATAAGGCATCGGTGCATCCAACATGGGGGTTAAAAACTTGGGTATACATGGTATGTAAAGATGACTCCATCTCATTGGGAACAGCATTGAGCATAATATCTCAGCACAAACTGTCAACAGACTCATTTGACTTGATACGAGAAGTATCTTTCTCTCACAGGCCAACGTATACCAGGCGAATAAAACATTGCCAATATCTAAACACTCAAACAAGACGCCATAATTCAAGCTGACATATGTAATAGGCTGATCAGCAGGCGGTGCCCAAAACCTTATATTGGAATCGAGTATAGACAGCTTCACTTCAAAGCTTCCTGGCGGCGGCGCAGGCACCTCTGAACATATATTAAGTACATATCTCTCCAAGGGTGCACTCATCAAATTTGTCGTCGTTGCCAATCTATATAACTGAGTAAGGTATGTTCGAAAGGCACTCAAATATGGCCAAGTTGATAATAAACACAACACTCGAGGTGCATAATACTTGTGTTTCTTTGATCGTCTTCGTAATCGACCAGGCTTTGGTGATTGATCAATTGAGCATTCTACATATCCACGCTCATGACCCTCATCATGTGTGTTGGATTGATCATCATCTTCTATATCATCATCTTCCTCACCACTCATAATCTCTATATCTGATTCACGGGGTATAAATTCTTCATATACTGTGAGACAAGTACCATAAAGCTTGCCTCCCTTGGCATCTGTTAGGACAAAGTGATGTACTGTTGGCATTTTATATTCGTGTAGTGGCACGATAACATCTCCATGTGGATGACAGAATTGTGTTATCATTGGATTCAATGGTTGATCGATATGATCTACAGGTGGGTACTGAGATGTAATAACTGGTTCGAGTAGTAAACTTGTATCTTCTGTATCTTCATTGTGTGAAGCTGTAGATGTATGGCTGCCCATTCGTATATTTTCACTTGCTCCTCGAGGTTCTAACTTTGTCTCGGCTGGAAACGAATTATTGTCTGGTATCAAAGGTCCTCTTTCTGACACTGATGGTGCTGTTTCTGTTGCCGGTGTTGGTGTGAGAGGAGGGGTAGTATGTGCCGAGGTTGGATTATTTGATGGACGGAATGCTGATCCCTCCGCACTATCCAAATCCTTAGTATCATCATCGTTACCTGCACCAACATCTGCTTCTACCGAGAATGAAGAATCATCATCTGACGAACTAGATGATGGGTGGATAGCCAAGTTAACAGTACCGATATGACTCTCCTCTTCTTTCACTACCGATGAGTTCAACGATGTACTACCAAGTTTCATAGACTTAATCTTTGACAATGTCTTGTCTAATCCCATACCTTCTAACTTCTTCTCTAAATTTTGTATACCAGATGCATTCATCTTGTTCATTTTCTTCTTTTGTTCATTTAACTTGGCAGTGCTGGTTTGTATCTTCTTCTTTTGTTCATTCATTGATTTTAGGAAGTTACTCTTTATTGACTTTCCACTAGATGTAGATTCGGTTGATGCAGTTCTATTATATGCTGCATTCTTTTCATCTTCTGTAAATATGGATTCCCCAATCTCCAAACATTTATCACTCTGCTGATATGTTTCAAGAGTGGGTATAGTTGGAGATGATCTAGAGGGAGAAGAAGGGTGTACCGCCGTTATATGACTTGCAGATACTGAACTAGTATTACTACCACCAGAATAATCTCTATCCAAATGTGCTCTACGTGTTTCAACGCGTTCATTGTTGCTCCCTCCTAAAGATGGTTGGGATGATGATATGGAATTTCGACTATCACTTCGCTTATTGTTAGTAGTTGTTGTATTGTTGTCTCCGCCATCTTTACTTTTCTTAACTTTTGGTATACTTGATACAATAACAAAGTATTCAACTAATCTTCTACTAATTGTTTCTTCCTTCTCTTCTTCTTCGTCTTGTGTTGTATTACCATTGTCTTTTTGTTCCTCTTTCGATGTTACTTTCTGCTCATTTTGAGGTTTATCGGGCACTCCTGCGTTAGTTGATGCGCTAGGTTCAACGTTGTTTGTCATATTTGCTGTCTCTATATCAGATGCACACTTTTCGCTTCTAGTATTAGGCGTTACATCCATTGATGTTGCAGTATCATTAATGTTATCACTCATAATTTTCTCACTAACTTTCTCAAGTAAATTGTTAGATGATATATTGTCAGATGATACCGGTTGAATGTCGAAACTACTACAATCACTAATATTGCTACTGCTGTTGCATATTATTTCTACGTCGTCTTGAGAGGTGTTCATCAAAAGAAGAGATCGATACCTTCGGGGAAACCAACTACCAACTAACTTTTGGTTGTATGCAATGTGTTGGTATATAAGAAATTAATAATTAGCTTTCAGACAGCACAAAATACCGATGTATACTAACAGTTATACTACTCTATTAGCTGCACAAATAGAGGGTATATGTTTATGTAGGGTGTCTCCTCTCCTTCTTTAGCCACACGCAACGTGTGATACCTAGTTGCAATCTGAAACTTATGGAGATAAATGAGATGAAGTTTCTGAAAAGTTCCAATAGTACACATAACCTCTTTAGTATCATAGCCGCAACTCCGTGCATTTGCTTCTATCTAAAGGCTATAGGTTACCCAATAGTAGAGGTCATTGAGACTATCAAATCTTTTACAAGTTTCTAACGACCGCAACTGCAACATACATATAATATTGGCAGTGCTATTTATACCTATCATTCTGTAGTGGCAAATATGGCGACGGCATGGAAGGATATATCCCGTAGACTACTCACAATTACAATAGGTGTGCCATTAATTATATTACTGTTGAGGCGAACAATAACATCATGGTTATTTTTTCAATCTGCGCATATGATCTGCTTGTATGAATGGAGGTCACTCCTTCCACCAACAATAGATGATACTGATAAAGATGCTCAGAGTTCAAGTAATGCAAATTTAGTCCAAATTAATAAAAGACTACAAGCGTTGCTGGCAAAAGATGACAAATCATCTTCTTCATCGATATCAAAATGCATCTTCTACACATTTTGTATTTACTCAGTACTCATTACAATTATACCCACATCTAAATTACCATTAGTACTACTATCATTTGGTATTGTTATACGATTCATTCCGCATTTACCGGTATATCAATCATCATATCAATCATCAAACAGCAATACATCGTCGTATTGTATGGAAATGCAACATTATCAATTTGGTATAATATATCTCTCAATTGGATTTCATTATATCTTATCAATATGTAAAGTAGGTGGGTGGATACATATTCGTAACTTGTTATTTATAGTTTGGATGAGTGATACCGGTGCATTAATATTAGGACGACTGATGACGAAGAAGGTTAAGAAAGATGATGATGACGGTGCATCAAAGTCAGACGAAAATAGAGGCAAATTTTTATCATTCTTAAAGTCTATAAGTCCTGGAAAGACAGTGCCAGGTTTATTGGGTGCTATTATAACTGGTCCACTCTCGGCTTTGGTATATCAAATAACTCTACCTTCTTCATCATCGGTGTTACAATGTGATAATGATACTTGCTCTTCTACAATGCAACAATTTCTGCAATACTATTACAATCCAATAACTCAAAAGATAATACTCGGACTACTTTTATCATTAGCTGGTATAATTGGTGATTTGGCTGAAAGCTCTGTAAAGCGAATGTCGAATAAGAAAGATAGTGGAGGACTATTACCTGGTCATGGAGGAATTGTAGATAGATTCGATTCGCTATTCGTTGCCGGTGTTGTGTATTATTGTTGGGTACTTGCTTGAATAGATGATACATGATCTAAGGTTCATTATAGATGTATATAAGCACAGATGTAGTAGAGAGTAGTATAAGAAAAGGTCGAGTACTTCTAGACAGATGATGCTAAAGTTATCATGAAACATATCAGCTGTTTAGTCATCTGAACATGTATCCTCAATGATACAATCATCACCAAATTGTGTATTCAAACAACAATCTTCAGCCGTGGCAAAGTAGTATTGATGCCGAAAGCCAATCGGGATAGCATTTCGCTCTTTTGGGTAGTAGTCCAGATTTGTACATGTTTTGTTCTGCTCGGTTGAAATGTGCCACAAGCAACTGGTAGAGTAGGATGATATGTCTATGATATCTTGGTCGCCTCCATTAGGTGATGGCTCGAGTGGTGTTACTTCTTCTGCAATGTCTTCATTGAGACATTCACCTTTATATGCAACATTCACACTCTTGCTGGCGGCAAGACAGCTGTTACTATAGGTGATACCGTCACAACCACATACCGATTGTACACCCATTGTGCATGTAGACGGTATTGGTATTGATCTACATACTCCATAATGAACAGATGTCTCTGTAGTGCATATTCCTGACGGTATCTCACAATAATAAGATGATTGTGTAAAGTCTTGCTTCACAGTATTGCAATCGGATGTGATATACCTTCCTGATATTCTTGATAGTTGTGAAGTGAGAGTTTCAATCTCACTTAAATTGGGACCGACTGCACAAGAGATAGGTGATTCAGCCAATGTTTCCTGTACTTGCTCCGGCTGGTCTTCATCATTGAGTATGCTATTGACCATTCCATTACTCACATCTTCTTCTTCCTGATGTCTACAATCATAGACATTACAACACTCTTCTTGCGTATCAAATAATAACCAATGAATGCGTATATATGTTTCCGGATATGCATTTGAATAGACGCATTCAGCTCCAGATCTAACATGCTCGATATAGTATGGTCTTGGCCAGAACTTTAATGGACGTTCTTCTCTATCAGCCATTGTTATTGAAGATTCTTCTTCCTCGTCATCCTCTATATCAGCAATTCTGTTATTGCGTTTGTTGCCATTATTTCGACCGCCTCTATTAATACATTTACTTCTTCCGTTCTTGTTTTGATTGTACTTGCAATACTTAGATTGTTTGCATTCTCTCTTATTCAATTTTTGACATCTCATACCGCCACTTAATAGCATAGTACTATCGGTATCAACACCCCCAATACCTCCCGCTAAAGCACTATGTACACATATTTCCTCAGAGCCATTCTTCGACCAAGAACATGCTTTACTCTTCTTACATTGTTTCATAACCATTCCACTACACTGTGCACCTATGGAGTTATATACTGATCCACTACCACTACCCCCACCACCCACGCCGTGGTTATTTGCATACATATTTTCATTTGTGGGCATTTTGTATACACAATATTGTCCTGAGAGTTTACAGTATGAAGTACCCTTGCATTTCTTGGGGTTAGAGATTAGTCCACAGTGCTTTTGGAGTATCCGTATTCTATTATGACCTCGTATTGTGGCTGTGGTTGATGTTAATGGTATATCATTCGAATTATTATGTGTTGAATAATAGTGCTCAGTGGCAGGAGAGAATAGTATGATGATGATTAAGCATGATATAAATAGAAAGATGATGGCAAGTAGGAAGATTGATCCATTGCAATTATTTCTATTCGAACTCATTGTCGTCTTTTGTTCTTCTCTTATATCACTATCGACTATCACTAATGATTGTCTCGTCCATTGCAATTATGTGTAACTCATTCTATCGTCCTTTTTCTTCTTACTAATTAGTAGCTAGTATTTAGCAACTTATTCGCAATACATATGAATATAGCCTTGCCGTAGTTCCATCCACAATGTATAGCAGAGGCAGAAGGATGAGATAGGTAGGTGAAGAGAGATGTTATTTTTGTTTTTGTTTGCAAAGAAAAGGGGCTGCTCTGAGTACCGGATGTGTCTTGATGAGACATTTGAGCTAAGTAGCTAAGCCCACGATTCAACCTTTTGTGACATCAGTATCAATGTTACATAGGGATTTGTGGCTTTGACAAGCACTGGCAGGAAAAAAGATCACAAAAAAGTAGTGGTTTGCACTCAAACATCCAAATCAATCAGCTCGATTTCCCTCAAAAAGTAAGGATTCTGTAGCAAGCGTGTTTGGCCACCAAGTGGGGGTATAGCAGCATGTAGGTTGTTGAATAGTAGATGTTTGGCATTGGTTAGGTATATAACAAGGTCAGTAACACTCCCAGCATGATTGTAAGTCCCTACATCCCACTTCTACCACCACTTGTTGGCGGGTTTCATGCCTCAGATCAGGAAAAAATATCCATTTCCAGCCAACTTCAGGACACGTTTGGCCATCAAGTGGGGGTATAGCAGCATGTAGGTTGTTGAATAGTAGATGTTTGGCATTGGTTAGGTACATAACAAGGTCAGTAACACTCCCAGCATGATTGTAAGTCCCTCCATCCCACTTCTATCACCGCTTGTTGGCGGGTTTCATGCCTCAGATCAGGAAAAAATATCCATTTCCAGCCAACTTCAGGA
>Ga0214477_101161_pt1 | contig 14161 bp, 13 predicted proteins | sample M1_20Mar14CPVII9_FD_165058 | JGI IMG/M metagenome (GOLD analysis project Ga0214477, IMG submission 165058) | Marine eukaryotic communities from Monterey Bay, California, United States - M1_20Mar14CPVII9sort6BwellC16 | ecosystem: Environmental > Aquatic > Marine > Unclassified | place: USA...
CTCCTCTAGAATTGATAATTCAACTGTATATAGAGACATTAGTTAGGAACTGAGTTAGACATTGCTATGTTTGGTTTTAAGGAAGGCAGCTAGCGATGACCCCCTACCTTCTTCTTCTTATCATCTACATTCTCCAATACATCACCATACATCTCCTTCCACTTCATAATATCAAGTTTATATTCATCTAATTCCTGTTTGGCAATATCATTTACGAATAATTTCGTTTCGTTATCATTTTGTTCTAATGTTGACCATTGTTTCGATATTACTTTTGATAATTCTAGGAAACCAATTTTACCGTGTGATTTGCGATGTTTACGTTTTTGACGCTTGCCTGGTCCGTAGTACCAATCGGAGGAGAGGAGGATGTTACGATATTTTGGTGGTACATTTTTGTGATAATATTTGGTTGTTGTTGATGTGTTGGTATCTTGTATCGATGATGATGACGGTGATGGTTTCATATCATCATTATCAACATCAGTAGTTTGGATAATATATTCCCGCTCTAATTGAAAGAAGATATGATAGGCAGTTAATGGTCTCATTGGTTTCTTCTTCTTTGCAATTTCTGCTGCTTCACTATTACTATTGCCCCCAACACCGGCAGCGCCGGCGGCAGTGGAAGATGAAGAAGTTGATACAATCGATGAATCTTTGGATGTAGCCCGTCCTCTAGTACGCGATGGCTGACTGCCGATGTCAAGTGATGTATAACTATCAGCCATCAATGCAGCCTCGGCGGCACGGGCTGATGGTTTTCGTGTTCTTGGACGGAGACTCCTTTGCCCATCATCATCAACAATTTGATGATGATTGGCATCATCATCTTGCTGCTGTCCAACATTATTGCTGCTTGATGGTTGGTCTATACTACTGCTATCATTCAAGGTAGGTTGCGCCACCGCTGCCTTGCTATTGCAATCAACAAAGTCTAATGATGTGGGAGGTGATTTGTTCAATCCGATTAATATATTCATTGCATCGGCTTCTAATGTTTCAGCCTCTTCTTCGACTGTACTGTTCTGTCGTTTGAGTGTTGTCATCGGCATCATACTATTGCTATTGTTCATCATGGTTATATTATCAAGTGTTTGCAATACATCAATAGGTTAGAATGTTATATCAGTTCGCCGATGATGGCTGATCAAAATTTGTTATTCGTAAATTAGATGCTTTGTGCGTTGTCTTTATTATGTGGATCATTCGACGTCAAAAATGGACACAAGTGGTGTTTGGTAACATTGAATGGTGAAAAGTTCGGGGCAGTTCAGATTAGTTACTGCCTTAGAGAACCGGCCTCTTTGAGGAGAAATAATGAAAGAGTAAAGGAGGTAGGGGGTCATCGCTAGCTGCCTTCCTTAAAACCAAACATAGCAATGTCTAACTCAGTTCCTAACTAATGTCTCTATATACAGTTGAATTATCAATTCTAGAGGAGGAGAAGAAGACAGAGGATATCATCAAGCGGTATTTGGTGAAGTATCTTGAAAAAACTTGAGGCTGAGGTATCTTGTAACTTTTGTGCATATCATATGCACATCATGAGTATGAGCCTTTTCTCTCACCACACTACTTACAATCTCTTCGTAGAACTCTCTTTGACTTTGCATTGTCCGGACCAAAACCAGTGTCAGAACTTCTGATTTGGATTTGGGGTTCTCTTCTCATTGACTGAATGTATCAGTATCAGTTCACAGCCAGCACTACCTTCATCCACCTCATAAAGAAGGAGATATGTCTAAGAGTACACTTAGAACTATAATTGACAACTAATATACCAAAAGATAGCTATTTAAGATATGCCTCGTCGTCGAAAGGAGCCTTCCCCGTGGGCTCATAAAGCGGAATACACAAGAGAGGAAGCAGTTGAAAGAGCCAAAGAAATACGAAGTGGTCATAGTGGTAACGATCCTGAAAGTCGAGTTGATGCATACTACGATCAATATGCAAGATGCTGGAGGATTGGTAAGCTCAAGAAGTGGGAGGCTAACCATTTTGCCAGGGAGAGATGAGAAGAAATGATGAGACTGAGACATTTGTAAATGAGGATACGACGTGTTTGGGACGTTGCTTGAGATGAGATAAACTAGAAACTTTTTGCTTTCATATAATCTTGTATCATAATGTTTTATACCCCAGTTAAAATCATATCTGTTTACTCATATGTTATGACGGAGCGGCATTGCAACTCCAGTATACTACCAATCAATACTACTAATCAAAAACTATGTTTCCTCCCATTTATACCAAATCTTCTTGTCCCTCTCTCTGTACTTCTTACTAACTAACTATCAACATCTCTTTCACCACGTACTTGATATACAATCTCATCAACAATCTTTGCTACCTCTAGACTATCATCCCAGGTATAACTATCGCATTGTAACTTCCCATCCCGTACTGCATTACTAACTTCGTTAATCTCATGTACAAATCCAATACTACCTGGATTATTCCACTGACCGTCGTATGGATCATGTGGTAATGGAAAATCAAATACTTCTTCTTTTGATGATGTATCACGTCCTGTATCATATTGAACTCGTATACGTTGTGGTACGTGAAATGGTCCTTCAAGTATGATTCGACCTCTCGTACCTTGAAATATACAACGTTCTTCAGTGTTGGCTGCCCCTGTCAACATCATTTGAAGTAATCCATCTCCAATACTACTACTTTCTTCTCCATCATCACTACTTGATCTATCATATGTAACCGTGGCCGAAACAGTAAAGTCAACACCATTCTTCACATTACCCGTAGCATGTACATTCTTAACACTACTACTATTCGGGAAGGCAATCTGTCCCAACTGTGCAATATACATTCCAACATCCAATGTAATACCACCACTATTCGGTAACCAAATACGATCATTAGAATCATAATTTGTAGGAAATTTCCAACCAAAATCACCTTGACAATAAATTAAATCACCAATTTCATTTGTTGATATTAATTGACGTAATTTATGCATTGCCGGGAAACATCTAGTCCACATTCCTTCCATTAGAAAAACATTCTGTTGTTTTGCAAGTTGTATTAATTCCAATGTATCATTGTAACATAATGACATTGGTTTTTCAACTATGGCAGGTTTTCCTGCCAATATACTTTTTTTAGTCCATTCATAATGATAATCGGCAATGTTGCCAATGTATACAATGTCGACAGATGGATTTGATAGTAATTCGGTGTATGAATTTGTATGTGTTGGTATAGAATGTTGTTGAGCAAAGTTTGATGCTGCTGTTGATGAACGGGCTGCTATTGCTACGGCCTATATTGTGAATTGATGTATAGATATAATAAATGAGTTATAGATTGTAATGAAGAATGAAGAATACATATCAGCAATACACAGCAATACTCACCTCCGCACTATCAGTTTGGCTCATTGCTTTAACAAAATCTTGAGATATTCGTCCGGCACTTAGAATCCCCCATCTCATAGGTTTATTGTTTGAGTATGCCAATGATGGGGTATTAGTGGATGAGAATAGACGTAATGAGGTTCTTGCAATTGCCATGCTTGATAGGAACCACCTCCTTACTACACATGGAGAAGAGTAGGGTCTACGTATCACATCGGTAATGAGGAAAAAGTTGAAATTTGGCTATCAAACGAGGATACCGAAGAGTGAAGAAGAACAAAAAATAGCGCAAGGGTAACACTAGTTTTATCTAGAGGGGTAAATCAATATATTATATACCCAAATAATTGTTATTAAAATCCATAGTTGGTTATATACTTACTACTTTGGGAGACTATGATCTATTGAGTTTGACTTGGTGAAAGATTCAACTTCAAACTATTACCCCAAGAGGCACTTCAGAATTGCTGTGAAAAAGAACAACAAATGCCGTACTACGCACTACCATAAGTGCAACGGCAACAGCTCATTATTTCAACGACGGAACGAGCTCAAATATTTGATCGAATAGTAGTATAGTATAAGCAGTAGTAAATATATATGTACAGAACAATAAACTATAACTCCCGCAGCAAAAACGTAATCAATCACATACTTCTTCTTCTCATTGCAATTTTATGATACAACTTATCAACATGAACCAAAATAACAATATAGTTATGGAGGAAAATGATGAATCAGCCCTATTATTATTTAATAATAATGGGTTGAATGTTGTTATTGAAGATGAGAGTGATTATGTTTTTGTTGCCGATCGTCGTACGTCGAACAACGACGGCGGTGCCGATGATGATGAGATGGAAGGTTGGGATGATGATGAGGAATGGGATGATTGCAACGTATCACCAAGTCTATCATGTGTAACATCTGTTGCAACTGACGTTACATTGATTGAGGATAGTATCATGGATGATGCCGAGGAAGAGGAGGAAAAGACGGAGCCCATGGATACTACCGATGATAATAAAACTGAAAAATCATCAGGTGCACCATCTTTGAAAAAGAACTTTCCAACCACAACATCATTAGCCAACCCAAAGAATGGACGTCGATTATCGAATAAGAAACTCAAGAAGAAGATGAAGATGTTAAAGAAGATTGCAGCTGCAAAGAAGGCCGCGGCTGAGGCGGAGGCGGCGGCAGCCAAGAGTAGTTCGAATTCAGCAGCTGCCGAGGAGGATGCATCCGAGAAGGAGAAGGAACAGCCCTACCCTGAACTATTCAAGGAATGTGCACGTGAGGAGACTATCAAGCTCAAGAAGACACGTGCTGTATCGATTGACGGATGTAACTAAGTGTTGTGCTTTCTTCTTTATATGTGTAACTTCTTGTTGGGGGTGTTTGTTCGGGGGTATTTTAGTGCACATCTTGTGTTCAATGTTTGGGTGAGTACTGCCAGACTCGTCAGATGGGAGGGGATTATCATCTGAGAGGTTCGATATGGCATGGCTTCTCATCCAAACAATCTTGTAGATAGATAGGAGATGTATCCATGCATCTCTCCGAGGCACTTCGGTGTCTTGAAATGAATGTACAAAAGAAATATAGTCAAAAAAGAATGGGGATCTCTGTACACATCATATGTAACCGAAGACATATGATGTGAACAACTATGAGATTACATCCCATTCACACCAGAAAAACTAAAAAATGAAATCATCGTGCTAAAAAGATGAAGAGGAGTAGTAGAGAGGGCTAATGTATGGCCTCCTTCTTGACTCAGTGACACACACTTCTTTTCAGCGCTAAGAAGAGAAAAATCCATAAAAAGTTATTAAGTATCAAGTTATTCAGAATAGCTGTGCCTTCTAGATATATTAGCGTATATACGTGTTGAACTTTCCCAGGTAGAGGTACCGATAGTTGCTAGGGTACCATCCACAGATGAGAGATATGAACAGTGTCCGATAATAGCTTATCTAGTTAATAGTTATTGAACAATCCAAATCAATTCCTATCTTTATACGTGCTAAGTCCAACAGGCCCTCATGCAACAAAAGGTAAAGCAACAGCACGATGCAACTCATTAACCACCTCAAACCCCGCACTCATCTTACCATAACCGATGGCCTTACCCCTATTGTCAAACAATGGCACCTTATAAGTATTCTTAACAGCATCCTCTTTCTCTTCTTCGGTAAGACTACTACTTACTAACATCACCTCGAATTGCTTATTCTGTAGAAATTGATCATTCAAGTAACTCCATCCCCATTTGGGTAAGTAACTATCTGCTCCGACACATCTAGGAGTATACCTTGCTTTGTAATAAGTGGGTGATTGATCATATCCGTCTAAACGGACAGCAACTGAAGGCTTTCCATTACAGTGAAAGGTTAATATATCACCCCGTTTACGAAACAATTGATATACTTTAATCTTCTTCTCATTAAAGAATGGTGCACCTTTCCCAGCCATCTTGTATACATTCTTTTGATTACCAATTAATCCTGCCATTTCCGAATTATTTAATGTCCAATGTGAACCGAGTGGTAAAGTACCCTTGCTAGGTTGTGGATTGTAAGGTTTGTCGGTCAAACTGTATGCTTCTGAAATTGCTTTACTCAATGCAAACATTGTCATGGCACCATTAACTACCAATATACGGAGCATTTCATGTGGTGGTTCGATTGGTTTACCCCATAACTCTTTGTCTTTTGTTGTTGAAAAACTATGTGTGTGGTTATATTCCGAGGTACATCGTAATTGCCATTCACGTTTATTCGCATCTTGTGCATCTCGTTTAATACCAATATTACTATCAATATGTTCCATTAAGGAGGCTGCTGCAGAGTTATCATATGATGTGTATTCACTCGATGATGGTTTGTAATCTTTCGTTGCAACTTTGAGCATTGATGATGCCGGATAGTTAAGAGTGTTGTTTGGCATATTGTATGGTATATAAAAGTTATACTTATGATATATTACGAGCAGTCTGGACGGTATATTGTTGTTGCAATCGTTTGAAAGTATATGTATGAGACGATTGAAGTTCAAGTGTGATCATTTCTTTGTTTGAGGATTGAGGAAATATCAGGATTTGTTACAGTACTACAAGAGTACAATTCCACCTGTAATAATATGTTATTATTTGTCATTAGTGCACACTAAGAAAGAAGTAAAGCGCGTCCCATTTAATAGGCGAGTAGTACGCATGTGACATTAATTATTTGACGGTGCACCTTAATTTTGTATATGTATTGCAACTCCATCCTAACACAATACAAGCTAGTGTAGCAGTCGATATAAAAGCACATTATACCTTTGCAATTGGGGAGCTAGGAGTGTCAAATAATAATAAACAAAAGATATCACACAATAGTAAAAATGAATATCTCAAATTATGGTGCACCACAATTAATGGAAGTACAATATGTACAAATACCTCAGGGTCATACACCTACGTGGCAACATATCATACCCCAGGCTAACGAGACATCTCGCGGTGAGACCATTAGATTAACTGCAATCAATAAACGAGAATTTACTATATACTCAATGCGACATGGCTGTTCAATCCCTGAACTTACAAAACAAATAAAGACGATTGCAAAGAGTCATGGCGGTGCTGTATATGAACGGAAAGGTTTCCCTCATATATTAGGAAAGTGGCGTATACCTATAGATGCATTGGATGACCTTGTGGCACATCTGAAATCCGACTATTCTCAATATGAATTAGAGTTTGACGGATTGAAAGATAAGGAAGGTGCACCAACAATTAGAATAGTACAACAGCAGTATCGAAAGTCTAGACTCTTTGATGCTCTCAAAATTGAACCCCATATTCGATTCAATAACCTTCGTCTTTATACAGTGACATATCCTGGTCCTCTCTATGGGCAATGGCCGTGTGGTTGTTAAATCTCACCAAGCTACTTCACCCAACAAAGAGTATCCCAAAATTGGCTCTATAATTGTTAGTTGTAATGGATACATGATCCCGGTATTGTATATTATGTGTCAAACTATACTTCGATTATCAAAACCTTATTCATCTCACACAATGCACCCTTCAATAAAGTTCTTGTGTTAATGAAAGCCATGATGAAGAATCCTCCAGTTAGAGTTGTATTTGCAGAGGATGATGAATTCATTAGCATGTTTATTGAAGACTGGATTCCCAACCATCCTAATTTGAGGTTTGGCAACTCAACAATGGCAACCAAAGCACCTTCTACGGACCCGTCGGACACAAAAATGGTATCTACTAACAAGGATTCCGACGAAAGTGAGGGAGTGGCAAGAGCTCAAGTGATATCACCTACCGATAAGACATCACATGACAAGAGCAATAATCTGAACGAGAATAATAAAGACAACAAAACAGTAAGGAATGCGGCAGAAGATGATAAAAAGGAGAGTAGTGACGGGAAAGCGAAGAAGGAGACGGTGACAGTGAAGGATGAAGATGATGAAGACACAATCCCTTTCAATATCGAAACAGTATCAGCTTTGCCGCTCATCTTCGATCGTGTAGATGCCCATGGCTTAAGCCATAATGTTACTGTCTTTTTAGGAAGGGGAAATCTCACATACCAATCTCATTACTTGATGCCATGGTCGAAGCAAAGACTCTAAGTAAAGCTGTATTTCGTTCGAAAACAAAGTCTATTGTTATGGAAGTTGCCTATGGAGAGAGACAAACCAATTTACCTATTACAGTGGAAGCAGCTAGAGTATACAAACTTTGTGATATTATAAATGTGGGAAGTGATTTTGATCAAGCGGTGAAGATTCAAGTTAAGGATGCACCTGAGGTTGATAAAGATGAATTTGATGTAGTTTTCTAAGTCTAGTGATTGATTTATAGATATAGGGACTAGATGGCTAGGACTCGTTGCAGGAGTTATATTCATTTTATACCTAGTCTTCTCATGGCACGACCCTTACGCTGTTGAATCTCTACTAGCTCGCCCCCTTGAAGCTGATCTTCCAAAGCACTACACTCTACAATCTCCTTCCTTGTTACGGGCTCAATATACAACATTGGGAACTCTTTGATAAAATCATATATGGTAGAGAGCTTCATTCTTCTAATCTTCAGTCGATCCCTATACTCTCCAGTATCGTAATATGCCTTAGCAAACCAACATATAATGAGTGGTAGAACTTTAAACTCCCACTCGAAGAATGGCTCCATATTGAAATATGAATGATGACGTAGAATCTTGAACATTGCAACTTGTCTTTTATCATCCAAACTACTGTTTAAATCAAGAAGGGACACAATATCATTGGGAATACTTTGGTCATAAGATCTCCACTCGGATGTCAAATTCTCAAGTGTGTGGTTGGACAGATACGTTTTATTGACACTGGAGGTATCACAAAGAAGCTGTGAGAAGGCTCTCCATCCCTCAACAGGTGTGAGTCTATTGTTGCCGCCAACAAATATAGCCAATCTTTTTAGTGTGGAGTTATTGACCAATGCCTTTGCAAACACTAATGCCTCTTTAGCCCCAATATTGTTGTGTGAAATGTCAAGATTTATCAATTTGGAACCAGTCATTTCTAATAGAGTTGATACTGCCTTCCACCCTCGAGTTGTGATAGAATAATTCTTTTTTAGGTACAGTTGTTGCAATTTATTACTAACATTGGCCAACGCATCTACCAATACTTCTACGCCTCCATCATCAATGTTGTTACTACTGAGATTGAGCGTTTGTAGTTCAGAAGTGGTACATCGAAAGAGAGTTGCTAATGCTGTACATTCATTCACCTCTCCAATACCCATATTTGATAACTCAAGATGTTGAAGTGGAGAATGCATACTTAATGCTAAAATAACATCAACCAAATTTCCGTCCTCGGTTTCATTATTAGTAATTTCAATATTCTTGAGAGATTTATTGCAATTCCCAATGGCTAATGAGAGTTGCCGAATGGCACGAGCTCCCAACGTACATCCACTAATCTTAATGTAAATTAAGTTATTGTTGTGTTTAAAGAATGGAGTCAACATGCTAAATATCTTTCCATCCAATAGGTTATAATATGAGAAGTCCACACCTTCGATCGACCTATGTTGTTGCTCATCTCTTTATAAAAAGAAGATTCAGTATCAATCGTTTGGAAGAAGGTTATCTCCCGAAGATATATACTATTACCAACGTAATATCCCAACCATCCCATATCTTCTCCGTCAATAGGATGATAAGCATCTTCATCTTCTTCACCTCGTTCATCTGTAATACAAAATTGTTCAAACTCTGGATCATTGTTTTTGAGACTGCGTAATACATCTCTATTTGTATCATCGGAAGTTATATCATCAATGTTTATGGTATTAGCCAGTGCGGCGTAATCGGTAGACATGATATCCTATAGAAAAGATATTAAAGATTAGAGATAGATTCAATCCACGTATCTGCACATATTATATTAATTATATTGCAACACAAACCAACATAGTTGCAATAGTTGCGACATAGTGTAGGTACACATCTTCTAGTCTTTTTTAGATATCAATTTGCAAATATGAAATAATATTATTATACGTTCTCACCTGCTCTTTGGTCGATCAAAAGTCCTACCCTTTCAGTATGAAAGGCATTAGATAGCCTCGATAGCTATGTAGTAGTTACTGACTTATTGATGAGGCAAAAAGAAACTCTCATAAAAGGATACTACAATATGCCCACCTTCTATCTGAGTATATTGTGAGGCAAATATGAAGACGGAACTGCTGCCTATGTATCATCAAATGATAATGATATCATTTTCAACTACGATAATAGATCAGTTTTTAATTCTCTTCAATTTGTGATACCCCGAGCGGCTATATTGAAACTGTCATTTTTCAGTCATTTTTACAATTTCCAAATTGTTGTTCACCGTACGCTATCAGCGAGTTGCTATCGTAGCTTGTGTATTGTCTATTAGAGCAACACAAACCATACTCGGGGTGAATTCACCATAGTTTGACATATCTAGTTTGACATATCGGGATACCTCACTATTTCTTGAGCCTTCTAGATAGTCTAGACACACTTGATTTTGATTTTGATATGAGCGAATGGAAAATGAAATTGATAGATTGATCTAATCATTTAAGTACAGACCAGATGCCATGCAATCCTCTACATTACCCCCGCTTTGACCCCCCTAAACACAACTGAAGACCATCCTCTATACACATCTACCTCTAACGTGTCGCTCTGCCGAATCTCTTCTAACTTCTAGCTCATCCCCATGCACCGTAATATACAAAGAATTCAATTCATACCTAGTCTCTTCATGGCACGAGCCTTGAGTTGCCGAATCTCCTCTAATTGTGCCTGATTTCTTCTCATGGCACGAGTCTTACAACACTGAACCTCTTCTAACCGTGCTGCCTTATGCTCATCTCCGTGTAGTTCTTCTTCGAGAGCGGTATACTCCGCAATCTCCTTCCTTGTTATCGGCTCAATATACAACATAGGGAACTCTTTGATAAAATCATATATAACAGAGACTTTCATTTTTTTGGTCTTCTCTTCAAATGAATCATGCAAACGAGTTGCTGCCCTTTCAAACCACTTGATCACAATCGGTAAGACCTTGAACTCCCATTCAAAGAAGGGCTGCATATTGAAATGAGAATGGTTTTGGAGGATCTTATACATAGCAACTCCTCCTTTATCCACAATTTTGTTTAATTCAAAATTGACCCGGATATCATTCGGTAAGCCTCGAATCGAATAGTTCGAATCGAATAGTGCAAAAGACTGTAGGGTATGGTTTGATAGATATGTATTCATGATGCTTGAGGTATCACAGAGAAGTTTTGAGAAGGGTGCCATTCTGTTATCAGCAGCAAAAGGCACAAAAGACACACACAACCTTTTAAGAGTAGAGTTGTTGGTCAGTGAATTTGCAAAGAACCGTAGCCCATCAAAACCAATGTTGTTCTTTTCAATACTAAGGAGCTCAAGCTTGCAAGAAGGACTTTCTAACAGAGTTGACACTATCCTCCATCCTCGAGATGTGATTGAATGATTATCGTTTAGTTTCAGATATTGCAATTTGGCATTACCATTGACTAAGGCATCTACCAAAACTTCTATCCCATTGTCATCTATAGTATTATCGCTGAGATCGAGCTTTTGTAGCTGTGTAGTAGTACAGCGTAGAAGAGTCGCTAATGCAGTGCATTCATTAATGCCACCAATATCCATACTATATAATTTGAGCTCTTTCAGTTGTGGATGCATACTTAATGAAGTAATAACATCAACTAAATCTCCGGCATCATTGTCATTACAGCTTAAATCAATTCGCTGTAAAGACTTATTGCAATTTGCAATGGCTAATGATAATTGACGAATACTACTGCCAGCTCCAAATTCGCACTCCTCCACCTCAATTTTAGTCAAACTATTGTTATTCTTCAAAAATGCACATAACATACTAAATATCTCTCCATCCAATAGATCACACATTGAAAATTGAGCTTCTTTAATAGACTTGTTGCAACTCATCTCTTTATAAAACAATTCATTATCAATTGTATCCAAGAAGCATATCTCTTCTAACTTAGTATTCTGACCGATGAAATATCCCAGCCACCCCATATCTTCCCCATCAACGGGATAATAACCATCCATTTCCTCATCTGCAACATTACGTTCGTTCATAATATAAACAGTAGTAAACTCTGGATTATTGTTTTGGAGATTTCGTAGTACATTTCGATTTGCTTTATCGGAAGTTATATCTTCAATGTTTATAGTATTAGCCAGTGCGGCGTAATTAATACTGTTGTTCTCCGTCGTCATGATATCCTACAGAAAAGTAAAGAAGATTAGGGATAGATTCAATCCACGTAACATACATTGCAGTAATAACAAAAAGGTGACACATCATGTGTCTCTTAATTCGATCCGCCGCACACCCAAAACAAGATATATATGCATTCTCACCTACTCTTTGGTTGATCAAATAAGTACTTTGCTTCAATTACTGAGAGGATTGCTATCTTATCGTAGGTTTGTAATACCTATCGTAAGTAATAGTTGCAACAAAGTTAGTATCGATGGTCGTCTGTCCGCCTCCTAGCTCACTAACCATGCATAGCCGGCTAAGAGAAGTCTGCTGTCTATCATCAATGTTATTAATAATATAATATAATATAATATTAATGGTTAGCATCATGTTTCATACCGGTCTATCAGTATTTAGATAACACACTTTCAATTTGTGATACCCCGAGACGGTTACAAGTTCTAAAAGTTAAGTTCCAATTGATTTCGTTGATCGTATTGTCTAATATTGTGGAGATTGTTGTCTATTAATTAGAGCAACCAGCCAAACCATACCTGGGGTGAATAATACCACAATACGAAGCAGTAGAATCTATCAAATTACTTTGGACTCATCGGGTTTGGCATATCGGAGTATCTTGACGAATCAACATAGTGCACCATCAAAACACACAACAAACATGATCGATTACTTCAAAGGTATATACGGTATCAATCTCTTATTTCGTATCCATGGTTCAGCACTATATAAAGGCTCCTTAGTAGGTATATTATCAGTTATAATCTATTTAGCCATTGAATTAAGATGGAATGAATATACAAGAGATGAACTTTCTCAACCAACTTCAGCTGTTGATGAAGGGAGTAATTTAGAAGTTGATGAAGATTTAGGACATCCATATGGTGTGGGTGTATTAGTTGGTAGTGTTACATTCTTAATTATATTTAGGGCTAATAGTGGCTATTCACGTTATTGGGAGGCTTGTGTAAGTTTAGTGTTGTAGTTGTATGTATCAGTTGGTGCATCATTTAATTTGCAATATAGTTTTGCTCACATCTTGTGTTCTCAATACCTTTCAACATACAGACCGCACTACATCAATGTATGGGTAAATGGATGGACGCAACAATGCACGCATCAGTATTCCACTTACAAAGTTCACACTATGATAAATGCCGTCCTCCCACCTTCTTTGATAATGATGAATTAAACAAATTAAATTTAACAAGAGAACGGACACGACATGATGATACCGAAAGCACATTGGAAAGTTTAAGCACTGACCACCTGGAATCATTCAAGGGCGTGAGACCACAACGATTAAAATCTGTATTAGATTGTGAGAAGGAACGTACATCCGAGAATGTATTTGCTGGTAAACTTGATGATGAATATGATAATAGTAGTGTCAATAGTTCATTTAGTAACCGTGCCAAACGAAACTTATTGAGTAATATACCAGTGCCTCCACCATCACCCTATCGACGTCAAGATAGTCCACTGCCGAAGAGTGTACTGGATGGCCAATGGGATGTTATACCACCCACACCGGACATTGCTTCCAGTGATATATTACAACGTACCACACTCAACTCAAAGTACTTCCCTTCATCACAAATACCCAATCAAAACTTTGCATATAGACCCAATGGACACACTCCTCCATTATTCTTACAGGAATTAGCACATTTATCAAGTTTGGCATGTGCAGTTGCCTTATCAGTACTACGGAATGATGTAGAAGATTCCGAATCACCATTAGACATTTACATCCCCGGTTCTCCATGGCCAGACTCCGATCCAGATAAATTACCACGTAATATACGGAATGAATTTCAACATAAGTATCATATATTAACAATTATACGACATTGGTTAGGATTAGATAGATTGCCAGGTTGGAGATCGTATTATAACGCTGCACGGCCATTGTTAATTATTGGTGGTGTGAGTAATGGTGAGATTAAACA